>ERZ724563.14-NODE-14-length-104264-cov-4.955741_pt1 | contig 104264 bp, 97 predicted proteins | sample MGYA00375857_ERZ724563 | MGnify/ENA primary metagenome ERZ724563 (study PRJEB28725, sample SAMN03264850) | marine sediment metagenome | biome: marine pelagic biome; feature: marine oligotrophic desert; material: marine snow | place: Pacific Ocean:North Pacific...
ATTGGATTGTTAGTATGCAACATGAGAGTTACCTATTTTGTTTTGATTAAAGATTCGACACCTTTATCAAAACGGGTAACTCTCATCTTTTCAAGAAGAAGTGTCAGATTAAGTCGAGACTAATTCACATAATCCCTTGGTAATCACACTAATTCAAATTAGACCGACATAATCCCTTGGTAATCACACTAATTCAATTAAGTCGTATTGTAGTGAATAGGCTCTCTATGCAATACATATAATCACTTATCCAATCTAATCGCTTTTATCTCTTCGTAGCTTTTCACTTCTCCGCCTTTTTCGATTGCAAAGTCCATTGCGCTTTTATCGAATAGATCTTTTGGTGGGTATATTAAAAAACGCTCTGCCATCAAAGAAAAAACAAAATCTGGTTTAAATACATCAATAGCTTCTAGCTCTATTAGTGGGCTATGTATGATATACAGCCTACTAAACGACTCTGCGAAAAACCTCTGAATTTTCCAACCATATGAATCAGTAAACAAAATACACGTTGGCTTTGTATCATCAGAATTAATCCATAGGGACATATGCCCTCTATTTGTAACGCCGTTATTCCACACTTTAGTAGCAGTTGCTTTTTTTACTACACAGTCAGTATATTCAGCTACTTTTGGGGGTTCAAATTTTTCCCCAAGATCTCCACTGCTCTTTTTAGTCACATTCTCTATTTCATCGTCTTTCAATATGTCAATTTTCCGTCTTAAATTAGACATTAGTGACTTATAACAAACATATGCACCATAAGCGGTATAATGAGAATCAACAGGGTGATAAACTTCGCCATTTTCATTTGCGTGTTTTAGGACATTAAGTGGGTAATTGAAGTATGAGTAATCGTCTATAGAATCAAGTATTTGATGTACTGGCCGAGCATTAGCATAATAGTCTAGTAAGGGAAGTTGCTCTTTATGCACCGCGTGCGCATCCGGCACAACCATAATTTGGTAAGCGATTGCTTTGGCACTACAAATCGCTTTTCGGAACTCTAATAGGTATTTCCATGCTTTGAGTTGCTTATCTGATAGTAACCTTTCCCCCCTATGCTGCTTTATCACTTCGTTACTATCGTTCGCTATAAACAACCGGCCTCCCCTGCCTTCATATACTTTCCCATCGGAGTTAGTTGCAAGTGTTGAGCCCTTATCGATGTTTGGAGCAATTGCTTGATAATCAATAAATGTTTTTGCTTCATGCTTATTAGTGAATAACTTACGCTCAACCCAAAGCTCGGAAATAAATTCAATCTCACTCGGTTTCAATTTCTCAAAACGCCTAATGTGCACTGAAAACATCCACACAGCGTCTGAAGCTGTACTCTCTAAAACTCTCTTAACATCACTTTCAGTTTCAGGCCACTTTGTAAACAAGGTTGCGTATGGCTTTTGTTTCAGCGCATATGCATCATTGATCTTCCCTTTTCGCATGATGTAAGCGCAATATAGCAAGAACTCGGTAATACGATTGTTCTTGGCTATTAGGCCATATACGTTATGGCCCTCACTCTCCTCGACGAGGTCTAATAACTCATTGACTACTTTCGTTATTAGTACATAGGGCGTTACCGAGGGTAGTACAGGTTCTTCAACGTCTACGTCTATACCAAGATAAGCACAACTTTCTTTAAGGCAGATGCCCAAATACCCAGTATGCACCTGAAGGTGAGAAACCGGTAAATTATCGTTGGAAAATAGATCACTACGTCTTAAATCGCGAATGAAGTGATTTCTGGCATCAAGAGTCATGTAGTGAGATTTGTCCGTTATTCTTCCGAACTCCAACTTTAATGCTTGCTGTGCTGTATATGGTAATGCTCCGTTTTCATAATCTATTCCGAAAGCTGATGCGTTCAATATACTTACGCTGTCACTAAACTTTTTAAATAAAGGTTTAACATGCTTTTTAAACTCAGCTTCAGCAACAGCCTCGTTAGCCGAGTTGTTTATGAAATAAATAGTATCCACAAGCTCTATTGAGCAGTAAATTTCTATAGAGTTAGCCAATATTTTGAGGAGTTCTACCTCCTTTTCATAGAACACTACCGCTAAGTCTATTTTTTCCATAACATCACTTCTTTATTAAATTATGTACAACAATTGAATATTGAGATTTTTAATTTTCTATACAGTCAAGAAAAGAAACATTTTTTATCACATTTGGCCAGCTATACTCGTTTAATAATTGATTAAATGCGAGGCTTGAAAATTGTGGTATTTGCTCCATGGAAAATGCTTCCATTGCTTGCTCCATGTCATCAAAAGAATGGAACAGTATCCCAACCCCTTCGGATACAACCTCAGGTAAGACACCTATGGATGGAGCCAATATCGGACAACGTAACGAAAGACTTAACATTGCTGCACCAGATGTAAGTACGGACTCATACGGTAATACACATAGGTCAGCGCTCGAAAAGTACTCAACCACCTCTGAGTTTTGAACAAAGCCAGGGCGAAAAATTATATTTGCATCTTTTGTTCGCCTAGTTAACTCTGGCATTAGAGTGTTATCGAGAACGCGGCCCGCTATTATCAAGTAAATATCGCCTCGCGTCTTTCTAAGGTTTTCGAAAGAAGTTAATAGATTAAAAATTCCTTTGTAGCCTTTAATGTTGCCGAAGAACAGAAATACAGTGGAATCAACTGGAACCCCAAACTTTTCCTTCGCCACGCTCTTATCAATAAGATCACCATAGAAATCGCCATAAGTACCGTGAGGCACAATATCAATACTGCATGCATTAATATCAAACTCATCTTGTAGCTTTTGTTTGGCGAAGTTCCCATGGGCAAGACTATGGTCGACTAAATTAAGTATCTTAGCGCGAAACTCACGCTCTAATGCTGGATTATCTGAATCATGAGAAACGATATTGTGAGCGGTGTAAATAATTTCGAAACCAAGTTCCTTGGCATAAGTTAAAGTATCAATGGTGTTGGCGAGTACTGAAGGGTCGTTTTCATCAAAAAAATTATGAAGCCAATGAAGATGAATAAACTTAAATTTCCCTTTTGCGTTATTGATGACCTCTCGACATAACGCTTTTTGATCAAAACCTTGTATGGAAAGATCAAATTCTTTATGAAGAGCCTCATAGAACAGCTTTTGGTACGGATTGTTTACTAGCCAACATGGAAAGAAGATTATCCCTGGATTCCTTCCTTCTAATATGAATCGAGGCGCTATCAATTTAGCAAACGCTTTTTCCTGTGCAACCTCCTCTTTATCCTTTAAAAACTGCCTGACTTCAGTGGCACTATGATTCAGGACAAATTCAAATTCCTTAAACTGCCACCATTTCTTTCCTGCGATGCAGTATTCTCTCAATAAACTTCGGTTAACAGGTTTAAATAACTCTTTAACTCTACCGAACACTCCTTCAAAGTACGACTCACTAACCATTTTGAGTGTATACATTAAAGAGCTAACTAGCTTAATATCAATTACCGAATCATAATAGCTTGCTATATCATTTTTCTCTGACCAATCGCGCACTGATGAGAAAGCTTGGAACTCAAATTCGCAATTTGACCCCTTACGGTGCGCAACAGTAACAGACGACTCAGATTCCCTTCTATAGTTGTAACCAATATAGTCATCATTGAACGCGATAGTCGCCGCATAATAATATGCTGCAAAGACAAATGGCACATCAACCGCTGCTTTGGTTTCTCCTAACCTGATGTCAAACATTTCTAAAAGAGAACGCTTAAAAATTTTGTCCCAAATCATAAAACTATCGTGGGTTTTGAATCGTGGGCTAGTGGGGTCTTCAAAACCAATAGTGCTGTATGTACGCTTATTAACTTGACCATTAGATAGGTGGTTGTAAAACCCACCTGAGAAAGCAATATCTGCGTTATTCTTCAGCGCTAAGCCCATAAGTTGACTATAAAAATCATTGTTAATCCAGTCATCACTGTCAACAAAACCCACGTAATCACCTGTCGCTATATCTAGCGCTTGATTTCGTGGCGTACCAGGGTTTCCAGAAGCCTTTTCATTGGTTATAACTTTTATTCTAGAGTCACTTTCCGCGTGTTGAGCAATGATTTCCGCTGAACTATCAGAAGAACCATCATTAACTAAAATTAGCTCAAAATTAGTATAAGACTGTGACCTTATTGATTGAATACAATGGTCAAGGTACTGCCCCGAATTATAGATAGGCACTATTATTGATAAAAGTGGCTGGCTATTATTCTCTAGTAAAGAATCGCGAGTAATCCCCCTGGTTTCCCATATAAAAGTATTCTTAGGGCTGAAAGCACGAATTTCATAGAGAAGTTTGATTGCTCGGTTTTGTTGTCCTGCCTCTCGCAAGCAGTAAAGATAATTTCTAAATATGTGGGCCAGCACTTGGTTAGAAGACAATAAGCTAGTCAGCCCACCAATATTTGAGGGGAAATACTCCTCATATAACGAACACGCTTTCTCAAATTCTTGGTTAGCAAAATACTCATTTGCAGAGTGCAATTCGGGGGTAATCACCAAAACAACTCCATTGGTTTAAGTGTTATTTTCTGTCATTTAATCGTCTCGCACAATCAAGGGCGAAAAACTCTTAGGTTAGTCAGGCGCTAGCTAATGCTTCTACCCTCTGCTCTCCCATACTTAAGATAGTGAAGTAAAGGGTTAATACTTGCGTCTTTTACATCAGGGTTCGCCCGAAAGTATGCTGCCACATCAAACTTACTGGACGGGGAAAGATTTAATTCCCCCCCGAATTTCATAAAGAATTCTAACGGATATTTTACAATAATATTTAAAGATTCTAGTGTTTCTATTACATACTCTTCGTCATAGTATTCACTTTCGCTAACTAACTTACAGTCATTTATAAAATCGCGTTTCTTTCTTGAGAGGACGAATGGAGCTTTCTGAGTATTTTCGTTGATAGCGAGAGAGGAAACTATAAGAGAAAGAGAACTACAGAGTTTTTGCTTTTCTTCAATCTCCTTATTTGCTTTCTCGAGTTTGATTGCAAAATCCTGTTTTGTCTTGGACTTAGCGACTTCCGCTTTTCTAGACATTTTCCGGAGCCATCTAACTTTGCTTTCTAGCTTCGCAACTTTATCTTCGAGCTCCAAAACACTATCTTCCATAGCTCGATTTGACTCTTCGAGAGTAAGTGCGACTTCTTGTAACTCGACCAAGTTGTGCAAAGTATTAGCAAGTAATTCACTACTATCTTGCTCACTTTCGCTCAATGAGAAAGCCAACTTTTGAGCAAAACCTAAACTAGCTAAATATTCATGAATAGTGGCATCGTTTTCTTTAAAAAACTGTACAACTTCCGACGAATCTGTATATACATTCATACAGTAGAACATCCCTTTTAACTCTGTTTGTTCGGCAAGAATGAGATATATATCTCATTGCTTAATAACCACAAATACTACACTATATTACATTAGCAGTCTTGTCTAAACTCACATGCTCAAACAGGCAACAGCGGTAAACACAGGCAAAATACAAAGCAGGGAGTTTTGTTCAACACTATACTGTTCACTTTGCATACTCAAATGCAACAGATAATTAAATGAACTATATGGTAAAGCATGTCGGCAATGCAGAGATTTTGAATATCGTTCATTTAAGGGTTCTTAACCATAGCCGATTTACGAATTCATTTTGAAATATTTCATCAAGACTATCAGTTAAAACATTCGTCATTAGGACGTGATCTGACTTTAAGGGAAGCTCGATGCAACTTATCGAAACTCCCGCCAATGTTCACTAACACATAGCTACCTAAGCAATTCTGTAGAGTTAAAATCGAACGAATAGAAGATAATAGTTTTAACCAGCAGTAGACCGATATCACTTCAACGAGAACTTAAATCCTATGAGAGAATATTTTAACTTGAGCCTTTAATATTAGATCCTATTAAAACTATTTAACGCTATATAAATAAAAGTCAGAAAATGAAGTTGTCTTGTAATCACCATTATAGGGAAATACATTCTTCTTAAAGTACACTAGCCGACTAAACGGTCTATTTCTCTCTATCCAATCAGAGAACCTTCTGTGCCTGACGTGTTTTGTGTTTGTTTCACCTAACTGAGAGTTAGTATTACTAGAGTAAATACAAATAAAATTTTTAGGGGGGTTGAGGGGGGCATGCAGATATGCACTGAATATTTCGTCTTCGACTAAATGATAAATCACGTCCATGGACAAAGACATATCTGCTTTTTCAAGCGACATTGCCCTATTAGCCATATAAAATTTCTTTGAACTATCGTTTTCAAACAAGTCTGTGCAACTAGCAATAGCAGTTTCGCTAACATCCAAGCCAACATATTTATTTACTTCTAATTTCGATAACTGGTTACCATCGCCAACACCAAACTCTATAATTGATTCAATATTGTATTTTTTAATTAGAAGGTTCACGAAACTTGCCTTAAACTCTGCAAATTTTGTATAAGAACCCACCCCAGAGTTTCCTCCGCTTTTGTATCTAGTTTCCCAATACTCTTTAGAAGAAAACATTACAGCTCCTCTAAATAACTAAGTGCACGTTTATTGCTAGGATCGGAAAGTAACACTTGCCCCAAGTATGCTTTGAACTTTTGAGTTTCTTTGCATTTATTTGCTACGTAGGCGAGCGCTTTTAGATCTCTTGCATTAGGTTCAGAGACATCGAAATAGCGAAGCAGTAACTCTTTCGATAGATAGCGTTTATTGCACCGCCAAGCAATTCTGGAACAAAGTAGCGCGTCTTTCGCGGAAAGCTCTCCAATAGGTAAATCTGATAAAACGCTTTCCATAGCTGGCGTATTTTTTTGTTTTGCTGAGAGTTCCTTTAGTGATTTTTGAAGATTTACCCTAAATTCATCAACACCGGAGAAATAGTGCTCACTTAGAAGAGAGATAACTTCCCCTACTGCATTGTCACGAACATGACGAAGATCCTTTCCGAACGGAATTTTCGGCGAGCCAAATGAAATCATTTCATAACTTGGAAAGTAATCTACATTGTCAAACTGCTCAACAACTTCATCACACACTGCTCGCAGTTTTGACTTACTTGCTTGATTAGCAATTAAGACGTCATTATCTCTAAAAGTTTTTTGAAGAGGTACTGGCGATGTGGTTATAAGGAACTTAGTATCTGGGGATACCGAACGAATTAATGATATTACACTGGAAACTAAGCTAAAAGATTCAGAGAAAGATAGAGGTGAAAATTTAAACCTCCCTCTCTCCCTCAACATAGATCTTACGGAAGGAGCACTAGATATCGATAAACCAGTGGCAGTATCTACCCATCGTTCAGTTAGCCCAAGGGTCAGTGTCACACAATCACTGTCTAAGGCATTTTTCCAGAGTTCTAGTAATTGACTTCTTCTTTCCTCGAATCGTTCGTTAGATACATAATGATGACCTAATTGGAGATCTATTACTCCATTTTTATCTTCAAATTTAAATGGCTCGATACTTTTAGCAAAAGACTCTGGCTTCTTAATTACTTCAACAGCCCAGTTAAGCTCTTCAAAAATCGCACTGGGAGTATATTTATTAAGAATACCGTTAGGACGGTTAGGCGATTCTGAATAGGGCGCGATAAATTGTAGAGTCGGCACATTGAAGCCTAATACATCCAAATACTCTTCAATATTTCGAGCGAAACATGACCCAATAGTGAAAACTTTATCTCCAGTGTCTAGAGAGAAAGAATTTGATATATTTGGCTTAATAATATTTTCGTCGTAGCGCTCTACGACGGAATTCCAATCAGCAAATTTTTTAGCCATTATTTTTCTCTTCCAATAGATACTTTATGAATTTTAGATAGTTTTCTTCTTTTAATCCCTTAAAAACGAGTTCTTTTGATATAGGTTCATTTTTTAATAATAAATCTACATCAACACCGAAATTAGGAAGCAGGCTCTTATACTCTTTCTCATGGGAAGAAACGATCATACCCATCTCCTCCTGAGTTAACCATTGTAATTTTTTTCCTGCAGATTGTTCGTGCTTTTGTAGTTCAATATACTTTGTTATCTTTTTTCTCAAGTTAGCGCGACCTGAACCCGTTAGAAACTTGTTTAGTTCTCTCTTAATTGCAACAAGCTCCAAAGGCCATGATATATTTCGAGGACCATCTGAGAAATCGAATGATGTAAAATCCTTTATCCCACAAGTGTAGTTCACCCAATTTTCTATGAACGTTCTTCCACCACCAAGCGTTTCGTAATTAACACATTTTACGCTAGGAAAGTGCTTCCCCCACGTCTCGATTATAAGGGGAAAATTAAACCTCTCACGAAATTGAGAATGAAAAGCAATGATATCTTCAGTGTATCCTGTTACTTTTACGTGCTCATTGTAAAGCGAAGGTAAGTAAGACGATAAGCCCCTAAGGCAAATCGAAACTTCTACATTCTCTATTTTAATATTTTTCCTTACTTCTTTCACAAAGTTTTCGATGCAAGTCCATTTCTTTTTTCTAGAGCCCAACATTCCCCGCATGAAGCTTTCTGCGCTTACGACGACAGTATGACAATTATGCTTTTCCCCATAACAACGAAGCCCCTGCAAGAATAGCTTGCTATCCTCCGTTGATAGAATTCGGCTCTCACCCATTAAACCCTTAGCTACATCAATATGTGCATAATGATCTGCGTGACCCGGCAAGATATCTGAATATTTCGGATACCCAATTCCAAGCTTAAGCATCTGTACTTGGTTTAATGCTAGAAACCTTTGGATAGCGGTAGTGCCCGTTTTATGGGTGCCTATGTGTAGTATAAGCTTCATAGTTTTCTTCTCACAAAGCTTAGAACAGTACTGTTTCCCTTCAAATTAAATGAAAAAAAGTCGTTGATATCTATACGATATCGATCCCTTAGAAAATTTTCTAACGACTCTAGAGCTTGGTTATTTCCACCCTTGCGATTGAATTTATTATAAAGAGAATTTTCTGAACTTCCGTCTGTCTCAGGGAATGATTTTGATAAGTCTGGTTGCAAAATTACCGTGGGCACGAACAATAGCGCCGCGTGAGCTTTGAGCCACAAGTCATCTGCATGCCCAACATTAGCCAAAACACCCTCAAGATTTATAACCCCTGGATGCAAATACTCTGGCCTATATATTATACCGTCTTTTCCCGTTCCAACATTTAGATAAGATTTGCTCATTAAACTATCGTCAGAATGCTTCCATTTATCATAAGTTTTACGGGTATCCCCTTCATAAACAATTTGCCTTCCCCTGAATGCTACACAACAATCAAGTTCTACACATTTCTCATATAACGTTTGAAGCCACCACGGTGGATAAATCGTGTCGTCATCGCACGTGACAAGAAAATCGAATGATTCGTTTCCCGACACACGATCTTTCATTGCATAATAGAACTTTCTGTACGAACCGATATTTTCAACATATTCTATAGAAAATTTATCGACGTTTAACCTATCCTCTAATTCGCACGTTAAACTTGTTATGCCTTGATCAAGCATGTAAGGTTCTTTCGAAATATATAGCCTTACTTCAAAAGTAAATTGTCCATTCAATTTTTGAGAAAGAATGCTATCGATGACTTCGTGAATTTTCGCTATTCTCGTTGAAATAGTGGTCAGTGAAATCAGAATCTTATCCATGGTAATTTTCCCAAGGCGCAACGACATTTTTACTTTCAGCATTTATATCTATAATGTCACGATAATATTGTAACTTGTCGCTAAATTGATATTCGTATATTGAAGATACAGAGCTTAACGAAGAACGCATCATATACATCGGAGAATCAACATAGGCTACCGAGCCCTTACCGTAATAACTTATTGCCCTTTCCCGAAATTCAATATCACCTCTGGATCGAAATGCTCTAAACCCTCCAATATCTTGAATGAGTTCTTTTCTAAATAATAATGAAGCGGGTCCATCACCCAATATAGTAAGCCCTTGCCTGTCATCTATACAGGGCGCCAAGTTTTCTTTTATTCTTAGGTGCTTGGTGTAACAAAGCATGGCGCCAGGATTCTTATGCATTTCGCTTATTTGTGTTACCAACCTTTCAGGGTGGGATATATCATCGTCATCTTGAATACAAATATAATCCCCGTCGGCAAAACTCATAGCTATATTTCGACAGACGTACTGACCAGCGTTTACCTCCCTTTTAACAAAAACAATACTATTGTTGGGGTCTTCTAGGGATGAAATTAGGTTTTCAATATCGCGTAATTTTTCTTTATGAGAACAATCATCTACAATTATTATTTGGATATTAATTCCTCTCTGGTTTAACAAAGAATTAATAGCTAGTCGAAGAAGTTCGGTATCTGGATTGAAAGTAGTAATTATTGCAGAGACAAGAGGTTTACTTATTAACGAGCGTTCTTCCGGTGCTAAAAATTTATTAGCGATTTCAAATAACTCTTTTACAGACTTGTAACTTCCCTTAGGAATCCAGTCCCTCACCGATTTTGTAGCAATCGATGCTCTCACTAATGACAATGCAGCTTCAGACAGTTCTAGAATAGACGCAGCAGATGCTAAGATAGGAAAATTTTTCATTCCAACTTTTAAAACGAAATCAGAATGAATTTCAATCCTTTCATTTATATCTAAGCTTCCTGACAACAACTTTAATATGAGTAGCTTTGTACTTAATTGATGCTGCTCTGACAATTCAATTTTTATCTTACTTTTAAATATATCTGTAATTTTTTTGCTGGGTAATCTCCTTATCTTCAAAAATAAAATCCGATGACGCTTAGATGATAATTTGAAGATAGAATTAACAAGTTCCTCACTAAATAAGTGTAAAACTGTTGAATCGTGTTTTTCAGAATAATGATGTATCAAAAGAATAGCTTCTATTACCCCTTCTTCATCAAGATGATTTTCGAGATAATCGATAAAGTGCGAATGAAAATTTGTACTTTTAAGATATTCATATCGACAAGGGTTTCTACATATTTCTCTGCAAACAACGCTATTAAATTCTGCACCTATACCCTCGCCCAATACATCGCAATATCTCGAAAATTGATCAAGGTTTTCACTTAATCTAAACGCTATTGCAAAAAAATTAGTATTTGGTAACGAGACAGAGAGCAGAAATTCAAGTAAATTAACAGGCTCTGTGGCAAAAATTCTACAAGTGTAGTCTAAATTAACTTCATCATCTAACCACGAAAATTCACCGCTTGCTAACAACGCTAAAATTTCGTTTTTTAATTTTTCTTCGCTCGATGTTAGCAGTGATAAGGAATATAGACGGGGAAGGAAATACTGAATATCTAACTTTGAATAAAGGTTAGATACTAAGCTTTGTAATTTAGTATAAAACTCTTTTTCTACTAAAAATGACGAGTATTTTTCCACAATTTTATATACTTTAGTAATACTCGATCTTACATATTTTCTAGATGAATCTTTTTCTATAGTGCTTATTCTTGATTCTATTTCACCTAGCGCCTCGTCGCTAATTTTACTGAAATGCAATTCAACTTCATTAATCATCACATACCTTCCGAAGTACTAATTAGTGTAAGGCGATTTTTTAATTTCTTAACTGCACTAGGTGCATTACGCTTCTCTAACCTGCGTTCTACAAAGCCATTTTCAATAATGTGCTTCAGCCAATCCTCATTTTCAATATCTGGATATTGTTTATGATAATAATCTTCTACTGCGCTGAATTCTTCTCTAATTCCTTTTACATAAGTTGATCTTAACATTATATATTTACTAAGTTTCATTAGTTTTTTGCTAAGTTTATATAATGTATCGGCAATCCAAGACTTTTTCGCTATTACTTTTATGAGGTGCTCCTTACTTTTCTCCTGCAGTAGGAACTCATGCTGTTTCATTACCTCTTCAAACTCAGCTTTTAATTCTTTATCGCTTTGTTTTATTTTTTCTAATTCTTGAAACTGATGCTCTATTTCTCGAGCATATTTATTAACATTAAAAGCATTTTTTTCACTTTCCTCTTTGATAGAAGCTAGATTTTCATCTTTTTTTGTTAATGCCAGTTTAAGATTATCAACCTCTATTTTTAGTTCTGAAGCTATTTTTAGCTCTTTTTTCCTTTGTGATAAAATCAATTGTAGATCATCGACCTTTTTAGCTAATCCTAAGCTTTTTTCAACCTCCTCTTTTAATTTTTTTTCGATATCATTCAAACTTTCCCTATAGAAATCCCTTTCTTTTTTTACCATCGCTATTTTTAATTCTCTATTCTCTAACTCCAATTGAGAATTTTTAACTTTTAATTCACTCTCAGTGATTAATGAAGTACTTTCATCTAAGTTAAGCTTATATTCGTCTCGCTTAAGTCTGAGCCATGATACTTTCTTATTCAATTCATCTATTTCTAATTTCAATTCTGCAATTTTTTTTCTTTCATTATTGTTCTTTTGATTTGTATCGTTTCGTTTTTCATCGTCGTACGAAACTGATAACAAAGCTTCATACATGTCAATTACATATGATGCTTCTAATGTTTTTTCCATACTTTTCAACTCGGCTTTTTAACTTTGAATTTGGAGACTTTGCTCTTGATACTAACTAACGTCTACCCGCCCATATCTATCAGAAAAACGAACAATGTCGTCTTCACCTAAATAGGCACCCGATTGCACTTCAATAAGCTCTAGTGGAATCTTGCCAGGGTTTTCTAGCGCGTGAACCGCACCGATGGGGATGTAAACCGATTCGTTTTCGGTAACTAATTGTGTTTCTTCATCGATTGTTACGTTGGCACTACCCGATACCACAATCCAATGCTCTGCGCGGTGGTGATGCATTTGCACCGAAAGCTTTTCACCTGGTTTTACGGTAATGCGCTTAACTTGGAAGCGAGCGCCACTGTCGATGGAGTCGTAACTGCCCCAAGGGCGGAACACTTCGCGGTGGAATTCAAACTCAGGGCGATGTTCAGCCTTAAGCTTACTCACTACCTTTTTAATGCTTTGTGCGTCATCTTTGTGGGCGACCATAACCGCGTCTTTGGTTTCTACTACAATAACGTCTTCTAACCCAATAACTGACACTAAACGCTGTTCTGCGTTTATATAACTATTTTTAGTGTTTTCTAAGATAGTATCGCCTACGCAAACGTTACCGTTATCATCTTTTGGTGAGGTTTCCCATAACGATGTCCAACTACCTACATCGCTCCATTGTGCATCTAGGGGCACCATGGCTGCACTGTCGGTTTTTTCCATTACAGCGTAATCAATGGAATCGTCGGGGCAGGTAGCAAAAATATCGTGGTCAACGCGAATAAAATCTAAATCTGGGGTTTCTGTATCGATAGCACGCTTACATACATCTAGCATTTCTGGGTTATATTTTTCCAGCTCTTCTAAGTAGCGACTAGCTTTAAACATAAACATGCCGCTATTCCAGTAATAGCTTCCAGATTCAACGTATTCTTTCGCTGTTTGTAATTCAGGTTTTTCAACAAACTCTGCAACTTCAAACCCGCCTTCTAGGCCACTGCCAGCTTTAATATAACCATAACCGGTGTGGGGCTGGTCTGGCACTATACCGAAGGTAACAAGCTTACCTTGCTTGGCCAATACTTCTGCTTTTGTTATGGCGGTATGAAATGCAGGCTCATCTTTAATAAGGTGATCGGCCGCCAATACGAGAAGAATTGGGTCCTCACCGTTAATGGTGGCATGCAATGCAGCTAAAGCAATGGCTGGTGCGGTGTTACGCCCTACTGGCTCTAACAATATACCGCCGTGGTGTATGTCTTTTTGTCTTAGTTGTTCTGCAACCAAAAAACGGTGGGCGTCGTTACAGATAAAAATGGGGCTTGCGGCGTCGGTGCCTTTTAACCGTGTAATGGTATCTTGCAGCATGGTGCTGTCAGACGTTAACGATAAAAATTGCTTAGGAAGTGCCGCGCGTGATTTTGGCCAAAGACGGCTTCCGGTGCCGCCTGCAAGTACTACTGGTTTCATAAAAGTCCTTGGTTTTTTCATCTTCTCTTTGTGGAAGATATTTACATACCCTTTGGGTAAGTATATTAAGAACGTTAGCTGATTGAAACCGCTTAATTAGGGTTTTATAGGGGTTTCCAGGCTTTTTTGGCTATTTACATGCGCTGAACACTATTTGAGCAAATCGAAAATTTAGTATAACGTTGAAGTTGAAGGATTATTAATTAGGTACCTTACACGATGTTTATATATAAAAGACTTGCCTTGCTGGTTTTTACTGGCGTTTTAATGTCATTAGGTGGCTGTGCCACCTTAAATTACCCCTCCCCCATGCTAGAAACTGAAACATTTGAAAAGCTAATTAGCATTAAGCCTGTCGCGCCGAAAGAAAAAATATATCGCCAGTACGTTAGAAATGGCTTTTACTTTCAGTTTGAACGCATGGACGAAAACAATGTGATTTATGGCTGGTATACCTGCACCGATTGCAATTGGACTCGTTCTAAGATGTTGGCCGTTTACGATGGTAGTTATTTATATGTTACATACGGGCATCATGAGGAGTTCTTTCTAGAGGCACCTGAAAACATTCGTCATCACCCCAACTTTTCACATTGGTCTTGGAGTGCAATTAATAAATACCAAATTGAGGGCCGTAACCTCATTTTACTCGGCCAAATTCGTAAATGTGAATACATGAGCCCCATGATAAGAGAATGGAGCAATAGTGTTTGGACTTACGATGGGGAGATAGATTGTACTTATCAAGAGAGTGGCCGTTATAAAAGTATTTTTGTGGCTACCATTGATGAAACACTCACTGGAAGTAGAAGTTCTATCGTGGGTGCTGAAAACGATGCATTAGATGGCGATATCACTAATAAATTATCGAAGCTTAAAGATTTGTACGAACGCGGGTTAATTACGCAAGAAGAATACGAGCAAAAAAGAAAGGAAATATTGAGCAACCTTTAACGTATCACCTTTAACATTGAGTTCTTCAGCTAACGTAAAAAAGGCATTCTATTGAATGCCTTTGTTTTACGTGCTTTACGCTAACTATTGCGCCGACGCGTTCAACAGTTCCAACACCTGCCCGTCATTTTGTTTAGACTGCGCGAGTAACGATACGCTTGCTTGTTCCACAATTTGGCTTTGGGTTAATCTTGCGGTTTCTTGCGCATAATCAGTATCCGTTATTCTGCTACTCGCAGCGGATACATTTTCGTTCATTATGGCGTTTTGTTTGTAGGCTGAATACATCTGATTAATTTTAGCGCCATAGTAGGCGCTTGATTCCCCAATTTCTTCCAGGGCTGAATCAATACGCGCCAATGCATCTTCTGCCGACGTTTGCGTTTCTAGCGACGTTGTTTCGATACCTAATGTCGTCATGGTTGCAGGCGTTTTATCTAGGCTAATATACTCGGTACCTACACCGAGTTGATTACTGTCGGTAATATTCACGCCACCCAGGCTAAAGGGGTTACTACCCTGCGTACCTATGGAATCCCAGCCTACCGTAATATTGAAGTATCCATTGCCCACAACGGAAATGATTAGTGGTTCGCTAGTTTCATCTATGGTTAGCGACTCAAGGTAAGTACCAGGGTGTCCATCGCCTGAAAAGGTAAACGTAGCGCCGTTATGGGTACTCACGCCAGAGGTAGATAGATTACTGTCATCGTACGTTGCGTTCGGCTGATAACCATTAGTTTCAAGGAAAAATGAATCTTCAATGTCATTGGCATTGTTAATGCCATTCACTCCCCAAGCACCATCGCTTAGGGGGGTGCCTATTACGTGTTCACCGTTGGTCTTAAATACTTGTATGTCATCGTCTGCGCCAAAGGAATCTAAATTGATACTTATACCTTTCGACCCTGCAGGAATATAAGCAATGGAACGTAACCCGCTTTCCATCGAGGTAGTTTGCCCGGCGGTAAACACATCATCCAAAGAGGATACATAGCTAGAGAGCAAATCATTATCGTCGACAAGGGGTAGTCGATTGAAAACTTCGGTGTTAAACGCAATGGCGTTTACTGCGTTCTTAAGTTGGTTAAATTCTTTATTCAGTGCTGCCCTGTCAGAATCGCTGTTAATACCATTTTGCGCTTGCACGGCAAGTACACGCATGCGTTGCAGTAATGCGGCAGATTCTTGCAGCCCTGTGTCTGCGGTTTGGGCGTAACTAATACCATCGTTAAGGTTGCGGTTAATTTGGCTATGGGCTGAACGTGATGAAGCTAAGCGTGTCGCTATTTGTAGCCCTGCACTGTCGTCGGCAGCACGATTAATGCGGCTTCCAGAGCTAAGCTTCTCAAGTGACGCGTTAAGCTGACTGTTTTTAAATGTGTTAGCGATAGCTGCTGTATTTAAGTTTGAGAGTGAAAACATACCTGTTTAATTTACATGCTCGTCCTAATTCTACATGTATGTAGCAAGTACCGTGCACAAACTGAACAAAGGGTGGGAAACGTCAGAAACAAAAAAGGGGCAGAGTTTTCACTCTGCCCCTTTTTCAATGTGAGTATTAATTACTCTTCAGTTGCTTCTACTGCTTCTTCTTCAGCTTCTACAACTGGACGGTCAACTAGCTCAACATATGCCATTGGGGCATTGTCGCCAGAACGGAAACCGCATTTTAAAATGCGAGTGTAACCGCCTGGGCGAGCTTCGTAACGAGGACCAAGCTCGTTGAATAGTTTACCTACAACCTCTTTATCACCAGTGCGGGCGAAAGCTAGACGACGATTTGCAACGCTGTCTTCTTTAGCCATAGTGATTAGAGGCTCAATTACGCGACGTAATTCTTTCGCTTTTGGTAACGTAGTTTTGATCACTTCGTGCTTGACCAAAGAGCCAGCCATGTTTTTGAACATAGCTTGACGATGGCTGCTGTTGCGATTCAACTGACGACCACTCTTACGATGGCGCATAGTTTTATCCTTCTCTACAAATCAGTTTGATAAAAACCTGATTAATCTTTTTCAGCGATGCTCTCAGGCGGCCAGTTTTCTAGGCGCATACCTAGAGACAAACCACGAGATGCTAGAACATCTTTGATTTCAGTTAGCGATTTCTTACCAAGGTTAGGCGTTTTAAGTAGCTCAACCTCAGTGCGCTGTACCAGGTCACCAATGTACTGGATAGCTTCTGCTTTCAAACAGTTTGCAGAACGTACTGTCAGTTCAAGGTCATCTACTGGACGAAGCAGAATCGGATCGAATTCTGGCTTCTCTTCTTTCGCTTCTGGCTCTGACACATCTCGTAAATCTACGAATGCATCTAGCTGTTCAGCTAGGATAGTAGCAGAACGGCGGATCGCTTCTTCAGGATCTAAAGTACCGTTCGTCTCCATGTCGATGATCAATTTGTCAAGGTCTGTGCGTTGTTCAACACGAGCAGACTCAACACTGTATGCAATACGTTCAACTGGGCTGTATGAAGCGTCTACTAACAAACGACCAATTGGACGATCATCTTCTTCAGAGGAGCGACGGGTAGAAGCTGGTACATAACCGCGACCCATTTCTACTTTAACGCGCATGCTGATTTCAGCTTCGCCAGTTAAAGTACAAATAACGTGGTCAGGGTTAACAATTTCTACGTCGCCATCATGCTGAATATCACCAGCAACAACAGGGCCAGCGCCAGATTTCACTAGAGTTAGGGTTGCCTCAGTTTTACCTTCAAGGCGAACCGCTAAACCTTTCAGATTAAGCAAGATTTCAATCACATCTTCTTGCACACCTTCTTTGGTGCTGTACTCGTGAAGAACGCCATCAATTTCTACCTCGGTTACTGCGCATCCTGGCATGGATGACAATAAAATACGACGTAGGGCGTTACCTAGAGTATGGCCAAAGCCGCGCTCTAGTGGTTCCAAAGTTACTTTGGCACGAGTAGGAGAAACGTTTTCGATCTCAACTAATCTCGGTTTTAGGAATTCAGTCACAGAACCCACAATGCTTCCTCTTTAGTTAGCTTTACTTAGAGTAAAGTTCGACGATCAACTGTTCGTTAATTTCAGCAGACAGGTCAGTTCTTTCTGGAACGCGCTTGAAAGTGCCTTCCATTTTGCTGCTGTCTACTTCAATCCAGGTTGGCTTCTCACGTTGGTCAGCCAGTTCCAAAGCAGCAACGATACGCGCTTGCTTTTTAGCTTTTTCACGAACAGAAACCACGTCTTCGGCAGAAACGTTAAACGATGGAATGTTCACAACTTGACCATTTACCATGATCGCCTTGTGGCTAACTAGCTGACGTGCTTCAGCACGGGTGCTAGCGAATCCCATACGATAAACTACGTTATCAAGACGCTGTTCTAAAAGTTGTAACAAGTTTTCACCTGTGTTGCCTTTTAGACGTGCAGCTTCTTTGTAGTAGTTACGGAATTGCTTTTCAAGTACGCCATACATACGACGAACTTTTTGTTTTTCACGCAACTGAACACCGTAGTCAGACAAACGGCCACGACGGGCACCATGCTGACCAGGCGCAGTATCGATTTTACATTTAGAATCGATTGCGCGAACGCCGCTTTTAAGGAACAAATCAGTTCCTTCGCGACGGCTAAGTTTGAGTTTTGGACCCAAATATCTTGCCATGATCTTTCTCCAACTGTCCGTCGATTAAACGCGACGTTTTTTCGGTGGACGACAACCGTTGTGAGGAATAGGGGTCACATCGGTAATGTTTGTGATCTTATAACCTGTAGCGTTAAGAGCACGGATCGCAGACTCACGGCCTGGACCTGGACCTTTAACGAACACTTCAAGGTTCTTAAGACCGTATTCTTGTGCAGCTACACCTGCACGCTCAGCAGCAACCTGTGCAGCAAATGGGGTAGATTTACGTGAACCACGGAAACCTGAACCACCAGATGTCGCCCATGCTAATGCATTGCCTTGACGGTCTGTGATAGTCACAATTGTGTTGTTGAAAGACGCATGGATATGAGCCATACCGTCTGCAACCTGACGTTTTGCGCGCTTACGCGTGCTACGAGCTGGTGCTTTTGCCATAACTTACTCCCCGCTTACTTCTTAATTGGCTTACGAGGACCTTTACGGGTACGCGCATTAGTTTTAGTGCGCTGACCACGTAGAGGCAAGCTACGACGGTGGCGAATACCACGGAAGCAACCCAGGTCCATCAAACGTTTGATGCTCATAGAGACTTCACGACGTAAGTCACCTTCTACGGTGAACTTAGCCACTTCGTCACGAAGCTTATCAATAGTCGCTTCGTCTAGCTCTTTGATTTTTGTATTTTCTGCAACACCAGCACCCGCACAAATGCTTTTCGCACGTGTGGGACCAACGCCGTAGATCGCTTGGATAGCGATGACAGCATGCTTGTGCTCAGGAATGTTAATGCCAGCGATACGGGCCATTAACAGCACTCCTCTTGTTTATTTGTCGACGACCTAAAAAGCCCGATAGGATACTTACCCGTCGACTAAATTGCAAATTTTGGTGCAAAATACTTATAAACAAAACTAGCAGAACCTGATAAGTATGATTCAGGTTCTGCTTACTTAGCTTTGCAAATATTCTGTACCGCTTAGATTAGCCCTGACGCTGCTTGTGCTTAGGGTCAGAACTGCAAATTACACGCACAACACCGTTGCGCTTGATAACTTTACAGTTACGGCAAATCTTTTTTACTGATGCACGAACTTTCATTACATCGTTCCCCTTTCTTTCAAAATTAAGGGGCTAACTTATCGGCCGTAGCCTTTAAGGTTAGCTTTCTTCAGCACAGACTCATATTGACTCGACATCAAATGTGTCTGTACTTGTGCCATAAAGTCCATGATAACCACTACGATAATGAGAAGCGACGTACCACCGAAGTAGAACGGCACATTCCAAGCAATTAGCATGAATTCAGGCACTAAACAAATAAAGGTTATGTACAGTGCGCCCGCCAGCGTTAAGCGAGTCATTACCTTATCGATATAACGTGATGTTTGTTCACCCGGACGAATACCCGGAATAAACGCACCAGACTTCTTCAAGTTATCTGCAGTATCACGCGGGTTGAAAACCAACGCCGTGTAAAAGAAGCAGAAGAAGATGATAGCTGCTGCATATAACATCACGTACAGGGGCTGACCAGGCGATAGCATTAATGCTACGTCTTGTAACCACGCTGTCGATTCATTTTGCCCAAACCATCCTGCGATAGTCCCTGGGAACAAAATGATGCTGGAAGCAAAGATAGGCGGTATAACACCAGCCATGTTGACCTTCAGCGGTAAATGTGTGCTTTGCGCGGCGAAAACCTGACGGCCTTGCTGACGCTTCGCGTAGTTTACCACAATTCTGCGTTGTCCGCGCTCTACAAATACCACAAGGTATGTAAGCGCGATAACAATCACAGCAATCAACAACAAGAACAACAGATTAATGTCGCCTTGTCTTGCTTGTTCCGCTGTCTGACCTATCGCTGTTGGTAGACCGGCAACAATACCAGCAAAAATCAATATAGAGATACCGTTACCAATACCTCGTTCAGTAATTTGCTCACCTAACCACATAAGGAACATCGTTCCTGTGACTAAGCTCACTACTGCCGTAAAGTAGAATCCGAAGCCAGGGTTTATCACCAATCCATTAATCAGGTTGGGCAGACCAGTCGAAATACCAATTGACTGGAAGATAGCCAATACCAACGTTAAATAACGTGTGTACTGGCTGATCTTACGACGACCTGCCTCGCCTTCTTTTTTAAGCTCCATCATCGGTGGATGAACCACCGAGAGCAACTGCATAATAATGGACGCAGTAATGTATGGCATAATGCCCAAAGCCAGAACGGATGCACGCTCAAGCGCACCACCAGAGAACATGTTAAACATTTCTACAATGGTGCCTTTTTGTTGCTCGAACAAGTCAGCAAGTACCGCTGGATCGATGCCAGGGATAGGAACATAAGAACCTAGTCTGAATACAACAATCGCACCAAGTACGAACAACAATCTTGCCTTAAGCTCACTCAAGCCGCTTTTAGCGCCTGAATCCAATCCTGGTTTAGCCATCTAGCTTATTCCTCTACTTTACCGCCAGCAGCTTCAATCGCTTCTTTAGCGCCTTTAGTAACCTTCAACCCGCTTACTGTAACAGCGCGTGATACTTCACCGCTCTTGATAACTTTAACAAACTGAATCTCTTTTTTGATAAGACCCGCTGCTTTTAAAGTTTCAAGAGATGCTGTATCACCCTCTACCTTAGCGATTTCTGCAAGTGTCACTTCGTCAGTAACAAAGCTCTTGCGTGAAGTGAAACCGAATTTAGGAAGACGACGCTGAATAGGCATCTGACCACCTTCGAATCCTGGCTTAACGCGGCCACCTGAACGGCTTTTTTGACCTTTGTGACCTACGCCACTCGTTTTACCAAGACCTGAGCCGATACCACGACCAGTACGCTTACCAGTTGGTTTTGAACCTTCGGCTGGAGAAATTGTATTTAAACGCATGTCTTACTCCTCCACTATCTCAACCATGTAATTTACACGGTTGATCATGCCACGTACGGCTGGGGTATCTTCCAGTTCACGAACATGGTTGATTTTACGAAGGCCTAGGCCTTTAAGCGTAGCTTTGTGCTTTGGCAAGCGGCCAATCGCACTTTTAGTTTGCTTTACTTTAATCGTTGCCATGTTTGATTACCCCAAAATTTCTTCTACAGACAATCCACGTTTCGCAGCAACTTTCGCTGGAGAATTCATCTCTGTCAGCGCGTTGATTGTTGCACGAACAACGTTGATTGGGTTTGTAGAGCCGTAACATTTTGAAAGTACGTTCTGTACACCAGCTACTTCAAGTACTGCACGCATTGCACCGCCGGCGATGATACCGGTACCTTCTGATGCAGGCTGCATGTAAACTTTAGAGCCAGAGTGACGACCTTTAATTGGGTGCTGTAACGTGTGGCCATTAAGGTCTACGTCAACCATGTTGCGACGAGCCTTTTCCATTGCTTTTTGGATTGCAGCAGGAACTTCACGTGCCTTACCGTAACCAAAACCAACGCGACCATTACCGTCACCCACTACTGTCAATGCAGTGAAACTAAAGATACGACCACCTTTAACCACTTTAGAAACGCGGTTTACAGCGATCAATTTCTCTAGAAATTCACCATTTTGAACATCTTGTTTAGCCATTATAAACTCCTAGAACTGAAGACCAGCTTCGCGAGCTGCATCAGCTAATGCCTTAACGCGACCGTGGTATTTAAAGCCACTACGATCGAAAGCCACTGTCTTAATGCCTTTCTCAAGTGCGCGTTCTGCGATTGCTTTACCGACTACCGTCGCTGCTTCAGTATTACCTGTAGATTTAAGATCTTTTGCAAGATCTGTTTCAACAGTTGAAGCCGCTGCCAACACTTCAGAACCACTAGGAGCGATTAACTGAGCATAAATGTGGCGAGGTGTACGGTTAATTACCAAGCGATGCGCGGCCAGTTCACGAATTTTTGCACGTGCGCGAGTTGCGCGACGAATGCGAGCTGTTTTCTTATCCATCGTATCACCCACCTACTTTTTCTTAGCTTCTTTACGACGTACGTTTTCGTCAGCATAACGTACACCTTTGCCTTTGTAAGGCTCTGGTGGACGGTAAGCGCGAATGTTCGCCGCAACCTGACCTACCATCTGCTTATCGGCGCCTTTCACGACGATTTCAGTTTGGCTAGGAGTTTCAACGGTAATGCCTTCAGGCATCTCGTATACTACTGGGTGTGAGAAACCTAGCGTTAGGTTAAGCTTGGCACCTTGTGCTTGCGCACGGTAACCAACACCATTTAGCTGAAGTTTTTTCTCAAAACCTTGTGAAACACCTTGAACCATTGCATTTAGGATAGAGCGAGCAGTACCTGCTTGTGCCCAGCTATCAGCGAAACCTTCACGTGGAAGTGCTTTAAGTTGGTTCTCTTCCTGTACAACTTCTACTGCGTCATTAAATACGCGGGTCAAAGTGCCTTTACTACCTTTAACAGTAACTTCTTGACCAGAGATAGAAATTTCTACACCTGATACAACATTTACTGGGGCTTTTGCTATACGTGACATTTCAACTCCTCCGTTATGCTACATAACCGATGATCTCACCGCCCATGCCTGCGTTACGCGCTGCACGGTCAGTCATCACACCTTTAGAAGTCGACACGATAGCAACACCTAAACCACCCATTACTTTTGGAAGCTCATCTTTTTTCTTATAGATGCGCAGACCAGGACGGCTTACACGTTCGATAGTGTCAATTACTTGCTTGCCTTCGAAGTACTTAAGCGTCACTTCTAAAACAGGCTTAACGTCACCAGAGGTTGCATAGTCAGCAATGTAACCTTCTGCCTTCAATACTTCACAAATAGCTGCGCGAAGTTTAGAAGACGGCATAGTTACAGAAACTTTCTGTGCCATCTGGCCGTTACGGATGCGGGTAAACATATCCGCGATAGGATCTTGCATGCTCATTATCAGCTACTCCTTACCAGCTGGCTTTTTTAAGGCCAGGGACTTCACCGCGCATCGCTGCTTCGCGAAGCTTAATACGGCTAAGACCGAATTTGCGTAGGTAACCATGTGGACGACCAGTAACACGACAGCGGTTGCGCTGACGTGAAGCACTAGAGTCACGTGGCAGTTGTTGTAGCTTTAGAACAGCGTCCCAACGCTCATCTTCAGAAGCGTTAACATCGCTGATAATCGCTTTAAGTGCGGCGCGCTTTTCAGCATACTTAGCGACTAGCTTAGTACGCTTAGCTTCACGTGCCTTCATTGATTCTTTTGCCATAACCCTACACCCCTACTTTTTGAATGGGAAGTTGAACGCGTCCAGCAGAGCACGTGCTTCGTCATTAGTATTCGCACTGGTAGTGATAGTAATATCCATACCGCGAACTTTATCCACTTTATCGAAATCGATTTCAGGGAAAATGATTTGCTCACGCACGCCCATGCTGTAGTTACCACGACCGTCGAATGATTTTGGGTTCAAACCACGGAAGTCGCGAACACGTGGAATAGCGATTGAAATCAAACGCTCTAGGAATTCCCACATACGCTCGCCGCGTAAGGTTACTTTACAGCCAATCGGATAACCTTCACGGATTTTAAAACCCGCTACTGATTTTCTTGCAACTGTGACTACAGGTTTCTGACCGGCGATAGCCGTCATGTCAGCTTGAGCATTCTCAAGTACCTTTTTGTCAGCAACTGCTTCACCTAAACCCATGTTTAGAGTGATTTTTTCAATCCGAGGGACTTGCATGACGCTTTTGTATCCGAACTGCTTAGCAAGTTCAGCTACTACTGTTTCTTTATAGAAATCATGCAGTTTCGCCATCGTACTCTCCAATATAATTAAACAAGTTCACCGTTTGACTTGAAGAAACGAACTTTCTTCTCGTCTTCGAAACGGAAACCAACGCGATCTGCTTTACCCGTTGCTGGGTTAACAATCGCAACATTAGAAACGTGAATAGAAGCTTCTTTCTCAACAATACCACCAGCAATACCCAGTTGTGGGTTAGGCTTAGTGTGTTTCTTGACGAGATTAACGCCTTCTACAATTAAACGGTTATCAGCAATAAGCACTTTAAGGACTTTGCCTTGTTTGCCTTTGTCTTTACCCGCTAATACGACTACTTCATCATCACGACGAATTTTATTAGCCATTATCGTGACTCCTTATAGTACCTCTGGGGCCAATGAGATGATTTTCATGAAGTTTTCACTTCTCAACTCACGGGTTACCGGTCCAAAGATACGCGTACCAATTGGTTGCTTGTTTGCATTAAGCAAAACAGCCGCGTTACCGTCAAAACGAATGGATGAACCATCAGCACGACGAACGCCTTTTCTAGTACGCACCACCACTGCATTCAGTACGTCACCTTTTTTAACTTTACCGCGAGGAATTGCTTCCTTCACAGTAACTTTGATGATGTCACCGATACCTGCATAACGGCGATGCGAGCCACCAAGAACCTTAATACACTGAACCCTGCGAGCGCCGCTGTTGTCTGCAACGTCCAGGTTAGTTTGCATTTGGATCATGTTAGTGCTCCGCTCTAAAAATTAAGACTCTCCCGAGTCGTTTAAGCTGCTAATCTCAACATGGAAGCGCTGAAATTATATACATACCCCCATAAAAAGGGCGCGAAATGATAACAGAAATCTTGGGGTAGTGATAGCGTTAAATTGAATTATTTTTAGGCGATGGAAAAATAATCGGCCTCGCGAGATAGTGGAAGCCAGAAGAGCGTTTATTATACCTGCTTAAGCGGTGCTGTCGAGCATTTCCGTTGGTGGGGATAGATGATAAAGCAAACGATCCCGTAAGCGGCTTATTCCCACCGGCTTTGAAATAAAATCATTCATGCCGGCGTGTAAGCATTTGTCTTTTTCGCTGGGCATCGCGTTGGCGGTTAACGCAATAATTGGCACGTCACTGCCTGCACCGTCTAAGCGCCTAATGTGTTTGGTCGCGGTAATGCCATCCATGACTGGCATATGGCAATCCATCAGTATTAGGGTGTAAGGAGCTTTAACGTTAATAGCATGCGTCACTTTGGCCACGCCCACTTCGCCGTTTTCCGCCACCTCTACTTTTAAACCAATCTCTTTTAATTGCTCTTTAATGACAATTTGGTTTATCTCGTTATCTTCTACTACTAATACCTTGGCATTTTTAAAGGTGTTTTTAAGTTCTGCCGCCGTATATCTCGCCTGGGCTTTATGCTGGTTTACTTTTGGCGCTATGCCATCGGCACTGTCTAATGTAAGGGTTACAATGAAGCGTGTCCCTGCCCCTAGCTCACTAGACACATCTATACTTCCCCCGTAGTGGGTTATGATTTTATGCACAATAGCAAGCCCCAACCCGGTGCCACCAAAGCGGCGTTGTGTTGACTCTTCAGCCTGCAAGAACGGCGTGAATATTACCGCTTGCTGTGCTTCACTTATGCCTATACCGGTATCGGTTACTATGAGTTTTATTCTGTAGCGGTCAGGGCCATATTTAGTGCAACGGGTGGTCACTTTCACGTTACCCTTAAGGGTAAACTTAATGGCATTATTAATGAGGTTTATGAGTACTTGATTTAACCTTAAACTGTCTGCCATGAATAAATGGCCCGATAAGGCTTTCGTATCCGCTGTAAATTGTAGCCCTTTTTTATTTGCTAAACGTTCAAACATGGGTAATTGATGCTGTATTACCTCTTCAATATTCACGGGAGACGCTTCAAACGTCATTTGGCCTGAGTCTATTTTAGAAAAATCGAGTACATCATTTACAATGCCAAGTAGTGCTTCGGCACTTTTCATCGCCACATTCACATACTCTTTTTGCTTGGACGACAATGTCGATGCTTCCAACGTTTCCAACATACCTTGAACACCGTGGATTGGCGTGCGAATTTCATGGCTCATATTGGCGAGAAAGTCACTGCGGGCCGCTAAGGCTTTTTCTGCAATTTCAGTTTTATCTTGAAGCGTCTGTAAGGTATAGATGCGATCGGAAATATCTCGGGTGGCGCCCACTACCTTAGTGCACTTTCCGTTTTCAAAAATAGGTTGGGCACGGCTTTCTAGCCATTTGGTCTCGCCCGCATCGGTAAGAACTTCTAGCTCGTAATTCCAACCTTCACCAGTTTGTATAATTTCTTCAAACTTGCTTTGGTACTGTGCTTTGGTTTCATTATGCTTAATGAGAGCTAACACTTCCTGAGTGGTGATGTCTCGGTCTGGGTGAATATGAAGCATGCGTTTTAGGGCATCGCACCAATATAGCTGCTGTGTTGCGACGTTATACTCCCAGGTGCCTACGCCTACTAATGTGGTGATTTGGGTTAGCAAGGTATTTTGTTCAGCCAAGACCTCTTGCTGCTTTGACATACTGCCGAATGCCTGCTGTTTTTCGATTTCATTGCCAATCCAATCGGCAAACAGAAGCACATAGTCATAATCTAAATTGGAGAATGGGTTATCGCTGGCTTGTTCGGAAGAAAAATTAAGGGTGCCGTAGCATTTGTTATTCACATAGATGGGAGAGGCAATATAACGACGGAGTTTGAACTTATCGTAGCAAGGGTGTGAAGCACCTGGATAGGCATCAATATTGGCGTAGGCAACGATTTCGCCCGCATTTATTGTATCTGCACAGTAGGTATCAACAAGACTGAACGCAGTGCCAGCGACAATACTGTTATCGGGGGTTAACGCATGCATAATCACGTAATTATCATTTGTGACTTTGCTAACGATGGCGTTATCGAGGCCGAGGGTTGCCACGCCTATTTTCAAAAGATGCGCTACTTTATCGACAAACGGCAGGTCGTTATCCGTAGAAATTTGGTGCAAGTCTTTTATTACGCTCATTCGGTTCCTCCTTTTAATGCAGGCGCCATGAGGCAAAAAAGGCCATCACTTCAAAGTAATGGCCTCTTAACAACTTAACCTAATTTTTACTTATTGGAAGGCTTCACACCTTATCAATTAGTCTAATTTTCAGGCAAATCAACTAGTAAAGAATGTTGATTTCATAACCTGTTGCAGTGTCAGCAGGTTCAACCGTTACAATATAGTTTTCTTCCTCATTAAACCCGAACAATGCTGTTCTATCTAAAAGGATTTGCTCTTCGTTGTCGTCTTCATATACGGCGATAACTTCGTAATAATCTGAAGGCAATACTTCGCTGTCGCTTTCACCAAACTCTAGGTTTTGTAAATCGTACTCTGCGGTATCGATAGTTTCATCGTTACGTACAAGGTAAAAGTCTACATCATCGAAGTCTTCAACTAGGTTGATGAAATTAACCGTTTTATCGTAGGCCTGAGGTAAACCACTTTCCACAAAGGTTGCTGCGCCAAGGGCACCATTTCTTTCGTAGATAAGAATGGCTTTACTCTCACCTTGGTTAAGGGTAATCAGTTTATTACTCAGCTGTGCAAATTCACCTGTGCTGTCTGATACAGTAACGCGGTAGTCTCCGTATGTGATAGCAGTAAATTCACTTAATTCACCCGCGTCTAGCGAGAAGGCTACATCTTCTTCGTCGGTTGTACCGCCAAAAGTGACATCCAATGCGGTGCTTAGGTTTGTTGAATTATAGATGCGGTATTGTGCATCTGCTTCAACGTCGGTTAGCGCAGTTACTGTAGATGAATTCAAAATTGTGTCTACAATTAGGCCGTCTTGAATAGCACCACTAACATCGCGCATTGTCATTAAGTATTCTGTCTCATAGGCAAAGTCGATAGTTTGCGATTCGAATACAACGTCTGTGCTACCTGGTTCTGTTAGGTAAATAGTATATTCACCTTCATCAAAGTAATCGCTGTCGTCATCTGGATCCCAGTAGTCCAATTCAATCATTTCGCTCGCAGTTACCGTGCCGAGGAAGTTTGCGGCTTCAAAAGGGTCGCCTGCATCACTGAGATAAAAATCGTAAGAATCTTCATCTATGGTTACCGAAAGGGCAAACAGTCTGAAGTGGTCTTCTAGTGTTTCACGCTCATACTGATATTCAGTAATAATAGGGTCTGAGAAGTCACCACTCATCACAATCAGTGTTTTGTACCCTGTTTTTAAATCAACTGTGTAGGTATCGATAAGCACTTCTTGATCGTCTGAGTCTGTGCGGATGAACTCTAGTTCATATTCATCCTTTTCCATAGAGTACATGGATGTGGTATCGCCAAACTGTGCAGAACCGAAGCTATCGCCATCCACCTCACGCATTTCTACGTTGGCTCCATTAGGAGATGCATTATAAAACTGAATATAAGCATACGAATAATCGGTGCTACTACCACTTGAGCCACCACAGGCACTTAAGCCAAGAAGTGCGATAAGCCCAATAGCTACATTTCGTAACCAAGCCTTTGAGTGAAATTGCATAAACTAAATGTCCTTACTGAATCATTGTTGGGTAAAGCAATAGGCAGGTGCTGCCGCGCTTAATGTTAGGCACTATGCCTGAGTAGTTACCTAACGGGGTGAACTATACTGCGCTATGGCAGTAAACAGAGAGGGTTAGTTCCAGCCTTTACGCCTTCTTTACAAAGCTGACTTAAAACTGTGTCTTTTATGCCAACAACAAGCAGAAAGCCCGCATTATGCGGGCTTTCAAGACGTATCAGGAATAATGTAAAGGCGACTATTACAGCGTGCGTTGTCTCACTATTTCGTACAAGCAAATCCCCGTTGCCACTGATACGTTTAAACTACTTACGCTACCTGCCATGGGTAACTTAACCAATTCGTCGCAGGTTTCTTTCGTTAACCTGCGCATCCCCTTACCTTCAGCGCCCATAACAAGCGCCGTGGGGCCTTTCAGGTCGATATCATATAAGGTTTTGTCCGTTTCACCGGCAGTACCTACAATCCACAAGCCTTTGTCTTGCAGATGCTTAAGCGTACGCGATAAGTTAGTCACTTGGATAAGTGGAATAACTTCAGCTGCGCCACATGCCACTTTTCGTACGGTACCATTGAGGCTGGCTGATTTATCTTTAGGCACCACAACCGCATGCACACCTGCACCATCGGCAGTACGTAAACATGCACCCAAATTATGAGGGTCGGTGATGCCATCTAACACTAACAATAAAGGTTGCTCTTGGCTTTCTAAAATACGGTCTAAGTCGGCTTCATCCAACACTTTTGCCGGTTTTGCACGTGCAACCACACCTTGGTGTTGTTCGCCGTTTACTTTATCGTCTAACGCTTTACGTTGACAAAACTGCACCGAAATACCGAAACGTCGTGCTTGATTCACAATATTGGTAAGGCGTTCATCATTACGCCCTTTTAATACCATGACTTCCATCACTCGCTCTGGCTCTTGCTCTAGCACAGACTGCATTGCATGAAGCCCATATAACCATTCTTGCTGCGCCACTACCCGTTACCCCCTTTTCTTCGCTCGTGGTGTTGCACCTTTACCTTTCGGTGCTGGCCCTTTCGGCCCTCGTTTGGCGTTCCTGCTTGGTTTTTTGGCCGTTTTCACTTTTACCTTCTTACCACCAGGGCCGCGCAGCATAGACTTATCCAGTAATAAATCAATCTTTCTTTCATCGAGGTTAACCGCAGCCACTTTCACCTCAAGCGTATCGCCAAGCCTAAATTGGCGATGGCCAGATTCACCCAAAAGAACCTGCTTAACTTCATCGTAATGATAAAAATCATCATCTAACGAGGTAATGTGGACCAAACCATCAATATGGTATTCGGTAAGGCGAACAAACAAGCCAAAATTCGTAACCGAGCTCACCACACCTTCAAAAGTGTCTCCCACGTGGTCTAACATAAACTCGCATTTAAGCCAGTCTGCTACGTCACGGGTGGCATCATCAGCCCTGCGCTCAGTCATAGAGCATTGCTCACCAAGTTGCTCTATTTCTTCGCCAGTGTAATTTTTAAAGCCTGATACCGCTTTTTTGCCCTGCTGTTTAGCAATAATGCCTTTTAACGCACGGTGAACCACTAAATCGGGGTAACGCCTAATAGGAGAAGTAAAATGAGCATACGCATCTAAAGCTAAACCAAAGTGACCCAAATTATCGCCATCGTAGATAGCTTGCTTCATTGAACGTAAAAGCATAGTTTGAATCAGCTCTTCATCCACCCGCCCGCGGGTTTTCAGCACCACATCGGTAAAGGCTGAAGGCTCGGCATCGTCAGTAATGCGATGGGGTATCCCTATTTCACCCAAGTAGCTGGTGAATGAGGTTAACCGGTCTGCATCGGGTTTATCATGTACACGGTACAGTGCGGGCGCTTCATGCTTTTCTAGCATTAACGCCGCACTGACATTTGCCATAATCATGCACTCTTCAATGAGCTTATGTGCATCGTTACGCACGAGGGGCACAATATTTTCTATTTTGCGCTGTGCGTTAAACACAAATTTCACTTCTTGTGTTTCAAATTCGATGGCACCGCGCTGTTGACGTGACTTTTTAAGCGCCCGATACAAATCGTGTAAATGGCGTAAATGCGGCACATGGGCTTCGTAGCGCTGATGAAGATCTTTATCGCCTTGCAGAATATTCCATACTTTATTGTAGGTAAGACGTGCATGGGAATTCATGACCGCTTCGTAAAATTGGTATTCCTCCAGCTGCCCTTGAGCAGAAATAGTCATTTCACACACCATGCACAGACGGTCTACCTCTGGATTTAGCGAGCATAAGCCGTTGGATAATACTTCCGGCAGCATGGGAATAACTTGATCAGGGAAGTACACCGAGTTACCACGCTGCTGCGCTTCATCATCTAACGCCGTGCCTGTGCGTACATAGTGGCTAACATCGGCAATGGCCACCCACAATTGCCACCCGCCGTTGTCTAGCGGTTCGCAATATACTGCATCATCAAAGTCTCTGGCATCTTCACCGTCAATGGTAACAAGGGGGAGTTGACGTAAATCGATACGGCCTTCTTTGGCTTCATCAGGCACCGACTCTGTCAGGTTACTTACTTGCTTAGTGACCCCTTTCGGCCATTGGTGTGGAATGTCGAACGTACGCAGCGCCATTTCAATTTCCATACCTGGCGCCATATGTTCACCAAGCACTTCCACTATTTTACCAACGGGGCTCATTTTCCGACGTGGACGCTGGGTCAATTCTACAACCACCACTTGCCCCATTCGGGCACCGTTGGTGTGCTCTGGTGGAATGACAATTTCGTGTTGTAAACGGCTATCGTCGGGCACTACCATGCCAAAGCCTTGCTCTACAAAGTAACGCCCAACAATGGGTTCGCTACGAGGCTCGATAACTTGGGTAACAAAGGCTTCTTTTCGCCCGCGTCTGTCGGTGCCGCTTACCCGCGCCTCCACGATGTCATCATGTAAGAATAGGTTCATTTGACCTGCGCTAATGAACAGGTCTCCACTTTTATCTTCAGGGCGCAAGAATCCAAAACCGTCTCTGTGGCCAATAATGCGGCCTTTAAATATTTCATCACGGTTTTGGAGTATGTACTTTTTCTGTTTGGTAAATTGAATCTGGCCTTCACGTTCCATTGCGCGCAAACGGCGCTGGATGCCAATTCTGGCTTCTTCTTCGTAGGCGTTTACCAAAGCGCAGATATCCAGAAACGACAATGGCTTGTCGTGTTCTTTTAATACGCTCATTAGATATTCTCGGCTTGCTACCGGGTTTTCGTACTTCTCTTTCTCGCGCTGATAATGCGGATCATCACTCATGTATTTATAAATTACCTTTTGTTGTTTCGTTTCGCGAATGCGTGTATTTCATTTGCTTGATTTTCTTAGACACATTCACGTAATTTGGTTCATGTGGTCAATTGATACACAGTATAACAGTATTTACAGCAAAACATTGCGTTGTAATTACAAGGGGATTAAACCTTGAAATGCCACGCCAGTGTCACACACCCTGTATAACATTAGCGTTCTTATTTTATGTCGCGGTGTTTCGCCACTGACAATAACCATTAACGAAAAATCAATAAATAAGCAGGCATTATGGACAGAAGATCGTTTATAAAATTATCGTCTCTCGCGGGCGTAGGGCTGACGGTATCTACCGGCTTGGCGGGTTGTGTATCTACCGCTAAGCCGCAGGTTGCTGCAAAATTTACTCATGGCGTTGCCAGCGGCGATCCATTGCAAACAGCGGTTATATTGTGGACGAGAGCCGTGCCCTCAGATGACACTAATCAAGCGCAAATTATATGGGAAGTGGCTGAGTCAGAAAGCTTTAATACCTTAGTTGCCAGCGGTGAAGTGTCATCAAACGCGACGCGAGACTTTACGGTTAAGGTTGACGTTACTGGGCTAAAGCCAGGTACCCGCTATTTTTACCGTTTCCGCAGTGCGTCTTCTGTCAGTGCCGTAGGTGAAACTAAAACACTGCCCGGTGACGCAGTTAACGATGTTACTTTTGGGGTGTTCTCCTGTTCTAACTACCCTGCAGGCTTTTTTACTCCTTATGCCGAAGCCGCCAAGCAAGACAGCATTGATTATGTGTTGCATTTGGGTGATTACATCTATGAATACGATGGCAAGGGTTACGGAACCCAGCACGCTGAAGAAATGGGGCGTACCTTTGTTGCAGACAATGACACAGAGCTCTTTACACTAACTGATTATCGCAAACGCTACGCGCTATATCGGACCGACGAAGGCTTGCGTTCGCTTCACCAACGCAAGCCGTTCATTGTGGTATGGGATGACCACGAAATTTCCAACGACACCTATAAAGATGGCGCACAAAATCATCAGCGTGATGAAGGTGACTTTTATGCGCGCCGGGCAGCGGCAGTTCAAGCTTATTATGAATGGCTGCCTATTCGCCCCCCCTTTGGCGATAGCCGTTTAGAGATTTATCGCCAATTTACGTTTGGTAAGTTAGTGGATTTGTATATGCTAGATACCCGTGTGCTTGCGCGGGACAAACAACTGGTTTACAGCGATTTTCGCGACCCACAAACGAACGCCTTCGATCAACAAGGTTTTGTCGCCGCCATGAACAACCCTTCAAGAGGGCTGTTGGGCACTGCACAGCGTGAATGGCTTACCAATAATATGACCAAAAGTGAAGCCAAGTGGCAAGTGTTAGGGCAACAGTTATTAATAGGCCGCATGCATTTTCCTGCGTCTATTTTTAATGGTGTTCCCCGTGAACAGGTACCTGCTCATGTTCACACCTTAGCCAATGCTAAACGTCGTCAACAAGCCGGTGAGGATATTTCTGCAGAGGAAACTCACATGCTGAGTATGCTGATGCCTTACAACTTGGATGCATGGGATGGCTACCCCGTTGAGCGTGAGCGATTACTTGGCTTTATTCGTCAACTCGATAAGCCGGTGATTTCATTGGCCGGTGATACCCACAATGCGTGGCACAACACGTTAACGCTTAATGACGGCACGGCCGTCGCCACAGAGCTTGGCACATCTAGCGTAAGCTCGCCGGGTATGGAAAATTACTTGAAATTTGACGACGATACCGCGAAAACCCTCGCCAGCGACCTACCTGTATTAATCACCGACTTGAACTACTGCAACCTCCACCAGCGCGGATTTATGACGGTGAACTTTGCTCACGATCACGCCGTTGCTACCTGGCACTTTGTAGATACGGTGCGTGATAAAGCCGGTAAAGTTGCTTCTACCTACTCCACAAAAATATCAGCCTAGCCAACAGTGAAAAACTAGGGCTCGCCTATTCAGGCATATGCTGCACATAAAAAATCCCGCATAAAGCGGGATTTTTTAATCACTTAAGCTCGTGGCTTAAAAATCGTAATACACGCGCACACCAGCAATACGCGGCATGCCTCTTACAAAGGTAGGAATACCTAAGCCACCGCCAGTATTACCTGCATCGATGAGATACTCTTTGTCGAATAAGTTATCTACGTATACTTCGAAAGCGAACTGGCTGTTGTCTTTAGACACCTTCATCGACACATCAGTCAACGAGTGAGTATCTTGCCAAAGGCCTGGGTAGTTACTGCTTTCAAAATACACTTTCGACTGGAAGCTGGTTAGCCAGTTGAAGTCCAATAACCAGTTGTCCATTTCCACCAGTTTATTGATGTTTATCGCGCCACTCACTTCTGGTGCTAGGCGGAATTTGTTACCACCATACTGAAATGGCGTGCCATCCGCGGTGTCGTCGGCAAACTCAGCATCTAGGAAACCTAAACTTGTGGTAAACGATAAAGTATCGCTGTAGTGGTAAGTGGCCATGCCTTCAATACCCGACATGGTTGAATCACCTACCGTGACGGTAATAGATTGTAGGGTTTCTGCATCAGTGTACGACTGTTGGTAATCGCTATACTGATAAGTGAACACAGCGCCGGTAAAGGTAAAGTTCGGGCTTTGGTATTTTACGCCTAAATCGTAACTGTCTACAATTTCCGCTTTTGTAACCGTTACCCCAGAAGCGTCAGCATTGACGACTGGTGAACGACGGCCTTTTGCGTAGTTAGCGTAGAAGTTCCAGTTGTTGTTCATATCGTAACTCACCGCTAAGCGCGGAAGCGTGTCGTCAAAATCACCTTCCCCTTCAAATGCAAAGGTACCAGTATCTAGCGTGTAGGTGTTTTTGGTGTAACGCGTTTCGTCGATATAACGAACACCCGCCGTGACGTTGATTTTATCGGTAACAAAGTAAGAAACTTCAGCCACGTAAGAGTTAATGTCTAACTCAGCCTCAAAAGTATAAGGCCCTTGAATAATGGTATCTGGATAAGCATCGTTGGAGATGGGCGTACCGTCAGCATTGAACAATGAACTCACTAAAATAGCACGTAGCGCTTCAATTTCTTCCAGTGAAGCATCAGTGGCAATATTTTGGTCAAGCGGAATATCAAAAGTGGCTTCAAGCTGCGCTTTAACCGCGTCAAACGTGCCGCGAACAAAAGGGTCGACCATAACATAGTAAGGCAGTATGGAGTCATCGTGGGAAGTAGATGCACCAATAAAACCTACAAGCTTGTCTCCAGAGTCATAAACCAAACGCACCGAGCCGCCGTTCAACGTGGCATCGTTGTCAAAATATGCATCCTGAATGCGTAACGCTGAACCATCCGCATCGAACCCTTCGCTAACTTCAACGTCTTTATAATAGGCGTCAGCGTGTAGCGTAAGCATGTTATTGATGTCGTAGTTAATGGTGAGGTCGTATGCTTGCAATGTACGCTCGATACCCAGTTCACTACCCATGCTAAACTCAGCCGCAGTATAGGGGCTGGTATCGCCGCCATTTGGCGCGATAGAACCAGACTTAAATGCAATGCCCGGCTGGTCGTTGTATTCCATGGAAGCACGAGCAATCACTTCAAGTTGCTCGTAAGTGGCTTTCCACGTACCTCTAAGCGCTTGAACCGACACACCTTGCAAGTCTTCGCTGTTACAAGCAACACTGTTGCCAAGATGATCCGTCATGTTCGCGTTGCCATAGTAACTGTCGTCACTACATGCATTGTTCTCAACAACACCATCCATTTCACGATACAGACCCGCAATACGGAAACTGTGATTATCGTTAATTGGGCTGTTGAACATAAACTCAGCTTCTTTACCCGATTGCGTATCGTAGCCAAGCTGTACTTTCATTTCCTTTTCATTGGTAGGAAGTTGTGAATGGATACTAATGGCACCATTTGCTGCTGCTACACCAAACAATGTAGGTTGCGGCCCCTTTAACACTTCTACACGGGCAATGTCGTAAAGCGACACACTCGATACTGTTTTTTTGCTGATATCGAAGCCATCTTGATATACGGAAATGCGAGGGGTACTGGATACGGATGAGGTGTCGTCGGTGACGCCACGTATATTAAACGAAGGTAAACTCACCGCCTGTTCTTGTATTTGCACATTAGGCAACACCCGCGACAACTCATCAAGTTCCATGATGTTTGTACGCTCTAGAAACTCACTAGAAATAACGTCCATGGTGACAGGCACATCCATCACAGATTGCTCTCGCATCTGCGCAGTGACCGTAATTTCTTCAATATAATCTTGTTCGTCTTGCACTTCTTGCGCATAAGAAGGCATGGCGAGTGCGCTTAAAATAGCGCTAGCCAATAGTGTTTTGCGGTACATGTGTCGTCCTATAGTTGTGTGTTATTTTTAGTTTTTCGCGAATGCATAGTTATTTTTGCGAAGGCAATGAATGTAGTGATGAATTGCGACTAAAGAATGAACACTAGGTGACAAATTTGCGGCAGTTTTATGACGAAAAAGCATCACCCTAATAGAGTGATGCGTTACCGAAAAGAAGAGGCGTTATTGTAACGCTAAAATTGCGGTTAGCTGTCTGCGGGGCGTTTCGCTTCACGCACCGCTTTGGGGTGCATCAGCTTTTCAAGACGGGCTAAATAGTTGGCTATTTTTTGGTGCTGTTTTTTATCATCGGTTACCGAGTGATGCAGCCAATGATAGGCGTCTTGATAATCGTATGGGCTGCCATAGCCCTCTAAAAACAATTCAACTAATCGCATTTGCGCAGGCAAATTGTGCAGCGCGGCGGCTTCCCTCAAATACACCACGGCTCGGCTTTTATCTTGTTGCACAAGAGTACCCTTTGCGTAATAGCGGCCTAATTGCTCCAGTGCAGCAGGCAAGCCCTGATTGGCAGCATCTTCCATATAGGTAATGCCTCTGGCGGGCGCAGCATCCACACATACTCCCCACGCCAACATATCGCCCCAAAGAAATTGATACGCAGGCACTTTTAACACATCTGCTCTGGCTTCAATATCTTGAACCAGCTGACAGCGATCGGCTACGACTTTATCAAGGTGCGTGTTTTCATTAATCATTTTAATTAAAGCATCTTGGCTGTACAGTTGCACAGCAAGCACTTCTTCTAGGGTTTCACCTTCTCTGGCAAGCACAGGGGAGTGTATTACTAGGCAAAACACACTGAATAACGTTGATAATGTAAATAGCTTCATACGTTTGTCACTATTGGTTGAACATACAATGAGGTTATCGACAGCGTAAGATAATTCTTAACGCTGCATTATGACTAGTGACCGCCCTTGGAGGTACATAACGCACCTTGAATGTGCCGAGCATGATCGGCTACGTCTATACCTAAATCGGTGAGATAGCCACCATCAGGCAGAGTAATCATACCTTTAGCGTATAATCGACTGGCTGCGTTCACCATAGACTGGCTTGCATCGTGGTGTATTTTTAAACCTTGCAATAAACTATCAGTAGGAAATTTAAGAATGAGGTTCAATTCATCCACCATGTCTTGATTAAATGTGTTCATAGCTTTACCTCAGGCAAAAAGGGTATTATTTTAATTTTCGCATTAGTGGGATGAGAGCCAACCAATCAGCTGCATCCTTGTGTCCATATCACTATCAATTTCCCAAGCTGTCCAGATCATTTTGCGTACCTTTACGTCATGCCTTACATTAAATAGCATTAACCGTAGGCGTTTATTGCGCTTACCGGTCGGACTTTACGGCGAAATAGTATATTCTTGCCACTAACTTTAGTCTGCGGATACCCCCTGTTCAAATGAAGTACAAAGATTTACGTGACTTTATTCACCAGTTGGAAGCCAAAGGTGAGCTTGTTCGCATTTCCAAAGAGATTGATACCGACTTGGAAATGACGGAAATCGCCGATAGAACCCTTCGTGCTGGCGGCCCAGCGTTACTGTTTGAAAACCCTAAAAACCACACCATGCCTGTGCTCGCTAATTTGTTTGGTACGCCTGAGCGGGTGGCTATGGGCATGGGGCAAAACTCGGTAGAAGCACTGCGGGAAGTCGGTAAGCTTTTGGCGTACTTAAAAGAACCTGAACCACCGAAAGGATTGAAAGATCTTTGGCAAAAACTTCCCGTGTTTAAGCAAGTATTAAACATGCCGGCGAAAACGGTGAAAAAAGCGCCGTGCCAAGAGGTGGTAATAAGCGGTGAGGATGTCGACTTATCAAAAATACCTGTTCAGCGTTGTTGGCCGGGTGACGTAGCGCCGCTAGTCACTTGGGGCCTTACAGTAACAAAAGGGCCCCACAAAAAGCGCCAGAACCTAGGTATTTATCGCCAACAAGTGATTGGCAAAAACAAACTGATTATGCGCTGGCTTTCCCATCGAGGCGGCGCACTGGATTTTCGTGAATGGTGTCAGACTCACCCTGGCGAACCCTATCCAGTTTCAGTTGCCCTTGGCGCCGACCCTGCCACGATATTAGGGGCTGTGACACCCGTGCCAGATACCCTCTCGGAATATGCATTTGCAGGATTACTTCGAGGTGACAAAACAGAAGTTGTTAAATCTATCAGCAACGATTTGCACGTGCCGGCTAGCGCTGAAATTGTGCTTGAAGGCTACATAGCGCAAGATGAAACCGCGCCAGAAGGCCCTTACGGTGACCACACCGGGTATTATAATGAAGTGGATGATTTCCCTGTTTTTACGGTAACGCATATTACCCACCGTAAAGACCCTATCTATCACTCTACCTATACCGGTCGTCCACCGGATGAGCCTGCCATTCTTGGCGTGGCGCTTAATGAAGTGTTTGTGCCCATTTTACAAAAGCAGTTTCCTGAAATTGTCGACTTTTATCTCCCCCCTGAGGGTTGCTCGTACCGCATGGCCGTGGTGACGATGAAAAAACAATATCCTGGACATGCTAAACGGGTGATGATGGGCGTGTGGTCGTTTTTACGACAGTTTATGTACACTAAATTTGTTATTGTGTGCGACGACGATGTGAACGCGCGGGATTGGAACGATGTTATTTGGGCTATCACCACTCGCATGGACCCTGCGCGTGATACGGTAATGATAGAAAATACACCTATTGATTACCTCGACTTTGCGTCTCCTGTATCTGGGCTAGGCTCGAAAATGGGCATGGACGCAACCAATAAAATGCCCGGCGAAACGGACCGCGAGTGGGGTGAACCCATCGTTATGGACGAAGCGGTGAAAAAACGTGTAGATGATATCTGGGACGAACTTGGTATTATGAACGCTTCCTCGGTTAAACGTTAACAGCAAAGGTAAGAAGAGAATACATGTCACACATTAAATGTCAGGTTGCAAGCATTACGCCTTTAACCGACGTCGTAAAAAAAGTGGTGCTTACACCACCCGCTCCTTTAGATTTTCAAGCTGGCCAATATGCTATGGTGGTGATGGGTGAAAAAGATATGCGCCCGTTTTCCATTGCTAATGCAGCCTACGACAATGCGCGTATCGAATTACACATTGGTGCTGAAGCAGGTAATGCTTATGCAGGCGAAGTGCTCGCACGTATGGAAGCTGAAGGTGAAATTACCATTAGCGTGAATAATGGCGACGCCTTTTTACAGTCAAATGGGTTGCCTATGGTATTAATTGCCGGTGGCACAGGGTTCTCTTATACCTACTCTATTTTGCAGCAGCACTTACACAGTAACGATACCACGCCGATTACCCTGTACTGGGGAGGAAAGCATGCTAGCGATCTTTACCTGAGTGATGCATTAGAAGCATTAGCCAGCACACATTCACACTTTACGTTTGTGCCCGTAGTAGAGTTTGCCGAAGATAACTGGAAAGGCCGCACAGGCTGGGTGCATCACGCCGTCATGGCTGACCATGCCGACTTCGCCAATATTCAAGTGTATGTGGCAGGCCGCTTTGAGATGGCGAAAACCATTCGCGACGACTTAACCGCCCGCGGCCTTAAGTTAGAAAATCTTTTCGGTGATGCATTTGCTTTTATTTAAGGTAAAACATGCGAATAGTGTAATCTCCTGATGAATAGCGCCAACAGTAAAGTACCTATTTTGACTGTTGGCGTTTGTATTGATTCTTTTCCCCTACCCTAACTGTAAAGATTGCGTAAAGATTTTCTACTTTCGCGCATTAAAGCCTGCTAGTATCTTTCCTCTTTTGAATAATTAACGAACCAAAACAGTTATCTTAGGCATCTTTAAAGTCGCTTTATTAGTAGCAGGACGCACGCACATAGACCTGTCATGAAAGGGCACTTCGTATGCTTTCTAGGGAATGAGAATGAAGTATAAAAGTCAATTTTTAGCCGCTGGCGTAGTTGCCGCACTCGCAGGCTGCGGCGGTGGTAGCGACGGCGAGACAAATGTTCCACCTCCGGGAAATTCTGGCGACAATCCAACCAATCCTTCTTACGAATATGTTGTCAATGCTACCTACATGTCTAGCTGTGGATACATAACGCCACAAACCGATGCAATGGTGATTCGCCATGGCAGCGATGGCTCTGCTGTGGCTGTGTATGAAGCCGACGCAAACGGTGACATTGCTATTGATTATGAAGATGTAGCCACGTACACCATGCTAAATGTTGGCTACTGGAATGGGCAGCCTTACCCACGCATACACACCTACGTTGATGTTACCGCGGATAAACTTGTCGACCGTAGAATTTTTTCACAAGACAATGTTGATGACGGTACTTGCGATTGTGACACTGTCACCTTAGACATCAGTAGTGTGCCTGTGGCCTCGCCTGCTGCTAATGTAGTTTACTCAACCACTACCGCGAGAACTATTTACGAAGACCGTGATTTAGACGATTTCGTTGACGTTGAGGTATGTCGCCAAAACAACGAGGAATGGCCTGCCATTGCGCTAACCCTCACCAATTCAGAAGACGATGTACCGGAAGACTACTACACTGCCCTCATCACTAACTATACCTTTGATGAAACCCTAGTGGTGGACAATGCAGTACTTAGCAGAAAAGTTCCTATCAATGTGTCTAACCACAATGAAGACACTAACGGTAATCTGCGACTAGCAATTCGGGGGCGGGTAGACAATATCATCTACTATGCCGACAACATAAGTGGCTACGATCCCTCTGAACTTCCTACCAGCGTCCCCATGTTTGAAGAGCCTGGAGAGGCCACCACGGGCATTGATGTTTTCAATACCGAATATCAAGAGTTCTATGATTATGGCGAAGAAATCGATATTACTTACTACACAGGCGCTGAGGTAAGACTGCCTTCAACACATACTGCAACGGTAGATTTGCCCATGATGAGCTACAACCTGTTTGCTGAGCAGGCGATGTCATTCTTTACCACCGAAAACTACGACTTTTCAGCATCAGGTGCTGACTCCGTAGAAATCGGTTTTTCAGCGCGAAATGCAGAGGATAATGTGGCCTTTTTCTTCACGTTGGTTACGCCGAACAAAGGGTCGCTAGATATTATTGATACCTTAGACGCAGACAATGTAGATTTCGCTCTTGATTTTGACTTCGACATGGACGAAGAGCTAAGCGGAAGTTACATGTTTATTCACACTAAGGATGTGATAAGCACAGATGATTATCTTGAATCCTTAGGGAGTGATGAAATGACTGCCTACGGTATTGTCTATTTTGATTTTTAGTTCAACACTGTAATTTAATAACCCAACAAGTGGCGTGAGAGTTTACTTTCACGCCACTTTTTTATGCGCGTGTGTTTATTGCCCGTTACATATGCACTTTCCGCTATGCAATGTCTTTACGCGAGTTGCCTGACTATTTTTATTAAATGCGACTGTACACATTGTTCCTTTTCGTCGTATTCAGTATGGTTAAAGTACACAAAGGAGAAAACAATGATAAAAAATATATCCTCTCGCCTAACTCGCCCTCGGCTGTTCACTATTTGCTTTTCCTCATTAGCGATTATGCTGATGCCATCACAAAGGGTTCACGGGGAAGAAAATACGCAGCAACGCGCCTTGTACGATATTGCCGAGGCTATCTCCCCGGAACGTATAGAGCAAGACATTACCACTTTGGTCAATTTTGGTACCCGCCACACGCTATCACAGACAGAGTCAGATACCCGAGGTATAGGTGCTGCCCGCCGATGGATAAAAGCCGAGTTCGAAAAGATTTCCGCTGAGTGCGGAGGCTGCTTAGAGGTTTATTTTCAATCTGAGGTAATTAGCAACGAAAAGCGTATACCCGAGGCAACGGACGTCGTCAGTGTGATAGCCATTCAACGAGGCAGCACAGATCCCAGCCGTTACATGATTATGTCTGGCGACATTGATTCACGGGTATCTGATGTGATGGATTTCACCTCTGATTCTCCCGGTGCAAATGACAATGCTTCTGGCGTAGCGGGTACGTTAGAAGCTGCGCGAATACTGACTCAGTACACCTTTAACGGCAGTATAGTGTATGCCGCACTAGCCGGTGAAGAGCAAGGCTTATTTGGCGGGCGTATCATGGCTGAACACGCTAAGAAAGACGGCTGGCGAATTAAGGCCGTGCTCAACAACGATATGATTGGCAATATTGAAGGGGTTAATGGGGTTATAAACAATACAACCGCACGTATCTTTGCGGAAGGTACGCGAGTGACAGAAACCGAGGCCGAGGCACGTAGACGCCGCTTTACCGGCGGAGAGGTAGATTCTCCAAGCCGCAATTTGGCCCGCTATATCGACAAGATTGCCGATCAGTATATTGAAAATTTAGACACCATGGTGATATACCGGCTTGACAGGTTTGGCCGTGGCGGCCACCATCGTCCGTTCAATGATCTCGGTTTTCCGGGTATTCGTATTATGGAGACTAACGAAAATTACACCCGTCAACACCAAGACTTACGTACCGAAGACGGTATTGCTTATGGCGATACCCTTGATGGTGTTAACTTTGACTATGCTGCTAAATTAACAGGGTTAAATGCCGTTTCTTTGGCGGCAATGGCTTGGGCACCTAACCCACCAGCAAATGTGGAAATATCAGGCGCCGTTCAGCCCTCGACGACACTAAAATGGGAAGCATTAGATACACAACAGAACCCGCAACTAGCCGGCTATAAAATTTACTGGCGTCATACGGATGCTCCTCAATGGGAATTTTCTAAATTTGTCGGCAATGTCACACAAGCTACCCTCGACAATGTGGTGATTGATAATTACTTTTTCGGTGTCGCCAGTGTGAATAAAGAGGGTTTAGAAAGCCCTGTGGTATACCCAGGTCCAGCGGGCAGCTTTGGGTTATAGTGGTTTTTAACTACAGTTAATGCCAGCGGTACTAAAAATAGCAAACAATAAAGGCGGTAGTTAAAAATGGCTTTGGGTAAAAGTACAACCAAGAACGTAAAGCGCAGTATATTGTTAGGGTTATTTTTACTTAGCGCCAACGTAGGGGCAGAGGCACTTTCTCTTGCCGCCGCCCCCTTTGAAACCTACGTGGCCGATGACGGCGAACCCAGCCGAATTAATTCCTTACTTCACGAAGCTTTCGCCAAAATGGACGATACCCAAGTGGATCTTCAAATTATGCGCGAGGCTTTTTTAGGAAGTGCTGTACGCGCAAAACGCGTTGACGGTGAGTTTGCTTATATCGACTTGGGTGAAAAGCAGCAAGGTATCGTGCTTTCGCGCCCCTATTTACCACTTACCCTTTATGCTACTGGGAAAGGCCCGGAAGTAGAGAACGTGAAATTGTTTCCTCATTTAAAAGGTCACCGTGTAGCCATCGAAAATAGGTTTGCTAACACGCCTACCTTTCGGTTACTAAAAAACATCAAGTGGTCTCGCAACCCCTCCACTTACGATGCCTTTCGCCAACTGGCCGATGACAGAGCGCCCTTTTTAATCACCAGTAAATTGCTGATTGATGAGTTTAACTTACTCCTTGCCTCGGTAGATGAAGAGTTGTTGCGCTTTTCAGCAAAGCCATTGCTGACATCGGGGTTTCGTTTAGCGCTGCATAGCGATGTACCCAATGCCCAAGGCTTTCTCTCTACCTTTAATGCCGTCATAGATGCCATGCAGCAAGATGGAAGTTATAACCGCTTGTTGGGTATTCATTGGCTTCTAAAAGATGTGAACAGTGACGGTGTGGCTGACTTTATCGCCAACAGCCGCATTACTACAGCGGCGTCGCCTTTATCTACGGCCTATGCGTTAGACAATTCATTGCCTTCTGAGACTAGCCTGTTTATTGTGGATGGCGTGCAGTATGCTGATTTCGACCAAGCCAAGCTATCATTAACCGCCCCTGTAACGCCTCGTGAAAGCTTGCTTGACCCAGAGCTATACGACCTCATGTTAAAGCGTTGGTAAACGAGAGCGTGATTATTTTTGATGACGTAGCGTTTTAATATCTTGAATTAAGTAATCCACCGAGGCCGCATTTAACCCATTATAAATTCCACGGATATGCTTGTTTTCATCTATAAGAAGCAAGCTTTCAGTGTGTAGAAAATCCTTATTCTTCTGTACATTGCCTAAATCTTCGCTGGCAAAATAAAAGGTTTTAGCAAGGCTGTAGATTTCCGCTTTATCACCCGTTAGCAAGTACCATTGCTGGTTGTTAATGCCATTCTTATTCGCATAAGCCTGCAAGATTTCCGTTGTGTCGGTAGTCGGGCGTATAGAGTGCTGAACAATTTTTACGTTTTCATCGTTGGCAAAAGTGTCTTGTACCTTGATAAGCTTAGAACGAATTGTGGGGCAAATGCCCGGGCAGGTACTAAAGAAAAAACCTGCCACATATACTTTTCCGTCTAAATCACTTTGAGTGATGGTATTGCCGCTTTGGTCGGTGAAGCTAAATGCAGGTATCTTGTGGAAAGACGTTAAATCAACCTCTCCCTTCGACAGCCAATAAGGTGTAAATGCCCCATCTTGGTAATAAGGTAATTCTTCACTTAAGGCACCGGCACTAAGCGTCGCCAGCTTGATTACGATAATAATCCACAGATATTTTTTCATCTTCTAACCCTACACAGTTATTTGATTTTCTTAGGCCAAAAATGCGCCCGTTTTTGTATTCAAAATTGCTAAACAACTTGCCATTTTTACGCCAAGCTTGCTGCAATCCACTGGGTTGACCGGCAAGATAGTTAAAACGCTTAAATTTGTTTCCATTGCGGTACCATTGCCAGGCTTCCCCCTCGGCTTTTCCATTAACAAAAACGGCCGTTGAACGTCGGTTGCCATTAAACCACCAACTTTCAGTAAGGCCTTCTCTTACGCCTTCCTGATAATAAGCCTGAAACGCTAATTGGCCGCTTTCAAACCACTTTTGTGTTTGGCCATGGCGCCGCCCCTGTTCGAATGCTTCTAAAGCAGCCACATGACCATTAGCATAGCGAGTGATCATTACGCCACTAAAGGGGATACCGTTTAACATGCGCAGGCCTTGATGGTTAATGGTAATGTAGCCACTCTCAACCGGTGCTGCATTTTTCTGTTGTACGCCCCACCCCAGTGTGACCGCAACCAGCAGCAGTATGCCTATCCCAACAATCACTTTCATGATTTACGATACCTAATTCACACCATTGGGGGTGCCTTGAAAATTGCCCGGGAAAATAAGGTAATAATCACCGTTGAGGTATTGCTCACCAGAAATGTGATAATGGTATTCAGCATCGTCGGCATCTGAGCCGGTGAATTGCGTAATGGAGGTGTGACCATTAGATTCATCTAAATCGGTGGGGTAATCCACACTTGAATAGCAACGACGGCCATAAATAAAAAAGCCATCTGACATGATGCCGACCAAGCTGTCGTCGTCATAAGAGATTGCTTCAGGCTCTAAATGATAATGGTACGTTTGCGGCCCTGTGTGAGCTCCATTTCTGTCGAATCCCTGTATGACTCCTATAGAGACGTCACCGTTCCCTTCAGAGTCATTGAAGATAGGCGCACCGCTGGTAGCAATGCCAATAGCGCCTAATGGGGTGGCCGATGAGGTACTCGCTAGTTCAGGCTCAATAGGCACCGTTAAAGTGAACACATTAATGTAATCTTCAATATCACCAGGTGAACGTTTTTGGTCAAACAGTTCAGGGTCTTCTGGCTCAACATAAAGGCCACTGGCATTGCCCGAATCCCAATATGAAGACGTATGGTTAGGTTTTCCATTTGCCTCAAGAGTGACGAAACAGCCATCTGAAGACAAAGTAGCGGTCACATTTGGCGATGTATTAAACTCTAAGAAAATACTGGGTAATGTCGTTACCGGGTTGCTACATGTGCTCGCACTATCGTCTGAGCCGTCTGAGCCGTCGTCAACAGCCACGGAGTCTACTGTGTTCGTACCACTATCACTTCCGCCACAGGCACTTAATAAAAGTGTACTTGCGACTACAAGCACTCCTGTAAACCAACCTTGCTTTACCATGCTCAACTCACTCTATTTATGTCGTTTGACTAATAAGGTTACAGGAGAAATGTGCAGAAAATGCACAGTACTAGCGAATTTATAACGGCTTTTCCCGCCACCTCGATGAAGAAAGCGAACGCTTTGCACACACCAAATGACAAAAAAACAATAAAAAACAGTCGCTAACAAACATCATTTACATTTGTTTATAACAAATTAAGAAAATTTATATATAGAGTTTAAATTTACTTAGCTAATTGGTCGCTTTGCGCTACCTTTTTATATATGCTTGCAAAGCAGAAATAACAACAATTCTTATTAGCACTTGTATACAAATTCGCGCACTTTCATTAAGCGACAAGCTATCTACTGACTAATAGATATACAACATTTTGTTTGAGCACTTGGAGACACACTTTGAAATTTAAACTAACCACTATTGCTGCTGCCATTTTATTGAATCCTGTGGCAATGGCTGATGAAGCCGATGATAAGGTAAAAGATATTGAAAGGCTGACCGTAGAGGGTAAGTACCTGTCGGTGAATCAATCTAACTCTATTAAGAGCCCCACACCGATAATTGATGTACCACAAAGTCTATCTATTATGACGGCTGAAGAAATAACTGCCCGCGGGATTACAAGCGTAGGGCAAATTATTGACTACACGCCGGGTGTTAATACTTCGCAAGGTGAAGGCCACCGTGATGCCGTGGTTTTTCGCGGTGTACGTTCCACTGCCGATTTCTATTTAGACGGCAACCGAGATGACGTGCAATATTACCGCGCTTTGTACAATGTTGAACAAGTAGAGATTTTACGTGGCCCCAACGCATTGCTATTTGGCCGTGGTGGTACGGGCGGTATTTTAAATCGTGTATCCAAAAAAGCACAAACAGGCCAAGCGTTCACAAACTACAATGTGTCTGCCAACACGTTTGGTGCATACAACCTTCAGCTAGATAGCAACTTAGACACAGGTGAGAAGTCGGCGGTTCGTATTAATGCAATGTACGAGAGCCTAGATAATCATCGCGACTTTTACTACGGTGACCGCTATGGCTTTAACCCAACAGCGCGCTTCGAAGTAAGTGAAAACACCATTGTAGACCTATCATATGAATATGTTGACCACGAGCGTTTCATTGACCGAGGTGTACCCACTGCCAATGGTGAGCCAGTAGAAGCACTTGAAAATATTGTATTTGGTGACCCAGAAAACAACTATCAAACCATGGACGCTGACGTGTTTCGCGCCAACGTTCAACACACATTCTCAGACAGCCTAAAAGGTAACTTCAACGCGTTTTATGGCGAGTACGATAAAGTGTATTCAAATTTCTACGCCGCCGGTTACGATGCGGATGCGAATGTTGTCACCCTTGACGGTTATGTTGACACCACTCAACGCGAAAACCTGATTTTGTCAGCTAACTTAGTGGGTGAATTTACCACGGGTCAAATTGAGCATACTGTCATCTTTGGTGGTGAGTTAGTAAATACAGACTCAAACCAAGACCGTTATAACCCTGTATTTGACTCAAACAGCGATGATCAAGAGCAATTTTTTGTATCTCGCCCTCTCGACTTCCGTGGCTTAACAGGCACCAATATTGACGGTGTTACCGTTACTGCCGCCTTCTCGGATATTAATGATGATACTCATGCGAAGTTAGACGTTTACTCGTTCTACGTGCAAGATGAGATTGCGCTTACTGAGAATTTTGACCTTGTTCTGGGTGCCCGATTTGACAGCTTCGACATTGAGGTGTTCGATGCACGCCCCACTGAGCTTGTTACCGCGTCTAAGAAAGATGAAGAAGTCTCTCCTCGCGCAGGTCTTGTGTACAAGCCTCAAGAGAATATCTCTATTTACGCCAGCTACAGTGAGTCATTCTTACCTCGTAGCGGTGAGCAATATGCGAACTTAAACAACGATGCTGACAAACTCGACGCAGACACCTTTGCTAACCAAGAAGTTGGGATTAAATGGGATTTTGAAAACGGATTAAGCTTTACCGCAGCCATCTTTGAAAACGAACAAACCTCCTTGGTGATTGACCCTAATGACGATGAAAGCGTGATAGAAGAAAACTCAGACGTATCAGGCTTTGAGCTTCAACTTCAAGGTAACCTGACGGAAAAGTGGCGTATTACTGCTAACTACAGTCACTTAGACGGTGAAAATGCTGACGGATTAGCTCTTCGTGAACTGCCTGAAAACACCATGTCGGTATGGTCTAGCTATCAAGTGAATGACGTGTTTGGCTTTGCAATTGGCGCGATGTTCCAAGACGAGAGCTTTGTGGCGACGAGAGAAGATAGCCCGGTATTACCTAGTTATACCCGTGTAGATGCATCGGCCTACTATGAAGTGAATGATAAAATGCGTGTTCAGTTAAACGTAGAGAATCTAACCGACACATTATACTTCCCGAATGCACACTCAACCCATCAAGTTACCGTGGGTGCGCCGTTGAACGCACGCTTGTCTCTTGTGGGGTCATTCTAGTTTCCACTGTATAAATAAAAGCATTGCTCGGCATGCACAAACCAAGTACTTAGCCTTGGTTTGATATCACACAAAAGCCATTCGCTCGCGAATGGCTTTTTTATGCCGTTAAGTATTTTCATCAGTGACAAAATAACATCCTGAAGCGTGTTGAGCGCTTGTTGTGACTTTTTACGTTACGCCAAAGAAAAAATGTCAAGATTGCGCGATTTAAGGAAGGATTCATCACTTAGGATTTGATTAACTGTGTCGTCAAATTTTCTCTGCGGTACGCCTAATACGCTGACGGTAAAAACCTTCACGCTGAGTGAGCTTCACAGATATACCGCAGAAAAATCAACCTCTACAAACGGCATATTCTAAGATTAGAAGGAACGAATAAATGAAATCGATTAGTCACATTATCAAGGTAGCGATATTGAGCACCCTGATTGCAGCATGTGGTGGCGGTGGAGACAGCGGGAGTCGTGATTCGGGCTATTCAGGCAACAACGATGGTAATGACACCAACGTCCCCGCCGAGCCTTCTAGATTGGTATGGGACACTCAACTCCCTGTGGCTAGCTTCGCGTATTATTCATCGGTGGCGCTAAGTACCGACGAACAAACCTTATACGTGGGCACAGCTAAAAACGTACGAAACCCTTCTGCGGGTAACGATGTTGTCGCAGCCTATAACGTAGATGGCAGTATACTATGGCAACACTCGCTGCCAAACGGAGAGGAAGTTCGCTCAAGCCCCGTGGTGAATAACGATACTATTTATGTGCTCGTAGAGAAACGTACCGGTGAGTTCACTAAAGCCTACCGCGATCTCATTGCATTAAATTCTATCGGCGCACAGATTTGGCGTAAACGGGTGTCTACCTACCCAAATCAAACCGGTTCTGGACTATCCAAAGTTGTCGCCTATAACAATCAGATTATTTATACCGGGTTAGATATTTACGCATTTGATGCCGCTACTGGCGACGTGCTTTATGAACGCTTATGTCATTGTAGCGAGCGACAAGACAGATTTATGAACGGCGCGGTAAACCATAACGGGGAATTAGTGTTTTTTGATGAAGGCAAAGTGCTCAAGCTGAACTTAACTGACTATACCTTATTAGGTGAATTCAAAGACGCAGAAACATTCGAATATGATCTGGTCCTTTCCACACCAGCCATCGATGCAAATAACAATATTTACTTTGGCTCAGAAGCAGGCATCTTGTACAGCTTTGACGATAACTTAGCGTTGAGATGGCGATTCGAATTAGGCACGCCTGATGTGATTGAGGCCCCACATATTCGCTCATCAGTGGCCATAGATGAATCCCGTTCTACCCTTTATTTTGGTACCAAAAGTAATGAAAACAGTGAGTTTTACGCCTTAGACATGAACGATAAAAGCGTTAAATGGCAAGTGGCTATTCCAGGGGATATCTACGTTTCACCCGCCATCGGCGACAATGGCAACGTCTACTTTGCCTCGGAAACCGATTACCTATACAGCTATAATCCCGCTGGCGAATTAGTCTGGCAGGTTGATTTAGAGGTAAATGTGACTTGGTCATCCCCCGCCATAGACAGTAACGGCATTTTGTATATTGGTGGGCTGTCTTCTTCTGATTTATCTGCTTCAGACGCCACGGGCAAGCTCTTTGCGATACAAACCGATAGCACCGGACTGATGCCAAATACATGGTCTAAACTTCATAAGAACAATCAGAACACAGGTGCGGGTCAGTAATCTGCGTCTGCCCTACGCTAATGTCAGCAGGGGTGCAAATTAAGTACAAAGCTAAGCACAAAGCCATTCAATAATGAATGGCTTTGTTATATCAAGGATTTCCATTTAACCACGCATATGGTCACCTGCCCCGCTATGCGCACCCCAAATACACTTCAACCCGCTTTTGCTACAGCGAACATCCCAGCATAAACCGCAACTGAAAATAAAATTAACTTGATCTGGATCAATAAGCGGCATAAACTTTCAGTAATTTCTGAAACTTCATACAGGACAGTTCTTATGAAAATGACACCACTCATTACGTCTGCGGTGATGCACTTCGGTGAAATGGGAAGTCGCTGGGGATTTAACCGTACCGTGGGGCAAATTTTAGCGCTTATTGTGCTAAATGAAGAGCCCATTTCTGCCCAAGAAATTGCGGATGCCCTCAACATCTCGCGAGGTAACACCAGCATGGGACTAAAAGAGTTACAGTCGTGGCGATTGGTGAAGCAACATTTGGTGCCTGGCGAGCGGAAAGATTTTTTCATTCCCGCTGGCGATATTTGGACACTGGCGAATCGTGTGTTTGAAGAACGTCGCAAGCGAGAAATTGACCCCACGATGAGTTTGTTGAGGGACTTGCTGCTTGATGAAGCCGCGAATGAAAAAGAGGCGAACGCGCAACAAAAGTTGAACGAAATTCACGATTTACTCGAATCAATTACGGCATGGTCTGAAGAACTTCAGCATCTGGGGCCTGAGAAGTTAAACACGCTGATGAAGCTGGGATCTGGCGTGGGTCGTATGCTTGAGCTAAAGGACAAGTTATTACCGGGCAAAAACAGCGTTAACTAAGGGGGCTATCTGTGGATGCATTCTTGCTGTCTCGATTACAATTTGCGTTAAATATCAGTTTTCATATTCTGTTTCCTACCATCACCATGGCAATGGGCTGGTTTCTTTTCTATTTTAAATTACGTTCAAATACCTCAGGGCATCCCGTATGGATGCGTATGTACCGATTTTGGGTAAGGGTGTTTGCATTAAGCTTTGCGCTTGGTGTGGTGAGCGGCGTGACGATGTCGTTTCAATTTGGCACTAACTGGCCAGGATTTATGGAAAAAGTCGGCAATGTGGCAGGCCCTTTATTGGGTTATGAAGTCCTCACCGCCTTTTTCTTAGAAGCCACGTTTTTAGGTATTATGCTATTCGGCATACGCCGTGTGCCGAACTGGCTCCATACCGCCTCCACACTGATTGTGGCGTTAGGTACCACGACTTCTGCCTTTTGGATTCTGGCGCTGAACAGCTGGATGCAAACCCCGCAAGGCTTTGAAATGGTTGATGGCGTCGTGTATGCCACTAACTGGAAAGAGATTATTTTTAACCCTTCCTTTCCCTATCGATTTGTTCACATGATGTTGGCGTCTGGATTAACCGCAAGCTTTTTAATCGCCGGTTTGTCTGCCTATAGAATGTTAAAGGGCGACGATAAACTTGCCCCTAAGTTAGCTCTTAAAACGGCCACTTATACTGCGGCAGTGCTTATTCCATTACAAATCTTTGCCGGTGACATGCACGGGCTAAATACGCTTGAGCACCAGCCCCAGAAAGTGGCCGCCATGGAAGGGTTGTGGGAAACCACCGAGGGTGCGCCTCTGCTCCTATTTGCTATTCCAGATGAAGAAAGCAGGGAAAATCACTTTGAAATACCCGTTCCTTACGGCGCTAGTCTGATTCTTACTCACGAATTACAGGGTGAAATCAAAGGGCTAAATGAGTTTAAAGGAGAACATCCCCCCGTGGCGCCAGTCTTCTTTGGCTTTAGAGTCATGGTGGGCATGGGCCTATTAATGCTCGCCGTGTCTTGGTTAGGTAGCCTTTATCATCTACGTAATAAAACCTTGCCCACTTGGTTGAAGCGCACTTTTGCCGGTATGGCCTTTAGTGGCTGGATAGCCACCTTAGCAGGTTGGTATGTTACTGAAATTGGTCGCCAGCCCTATTTAGTGAGCGGCGTGCTTCGTACTCAAGATGCGGTAACTCAGTTACCCCCGGCAAACGTTGTGCTCTCGTTCTCCTTATACGCCATTATTTATACGGTTTTACTCTTTGCCTATATGGGAACGTTAATGTTGATGTGCCGTCGAGCAGTAGAAATTGAAGAAATATCTACTGAAGAAAGAGAAATGGCGAAAGCCGGAAAAATGTCCCCAGCAAATACATAAGGAGGCCACATGGTATTTGAAAATGTTTCTGCCGACGCCTTAGGTAATATTTATATTGGATTACTGGGTTTAGCGGTGCTGCTTTACGCCATTTTAGATGGCTACGATTTAGGGGTGGGCGTATTGCTTCCCCCTCGAAATGAAAAATTTAGAGATGACATGATTGCCTCCATTGGACCTTACTGGGACGCAAATGAAACCTGGTTGGTATTGGCGGTTGGGTTACTGCTTTTTGCGTTTCCTGAAGCACACAGTGAGGTACTGCAGAGCTTGTATCTACCGGCCACCTTTATGCTACTGGGCCTAATATTACGCGGTGTCTCTTTCGACTTTCGCGCAAAAGTGGTTCAGGTTAATAAACGCAAGTGGGATTTAGCATTTAAGTACGGCTCTTTGCTAACCACCTTAGCGCAAGGTTATATGTTGGGGATATATGTAACTGGGCTACGCAGCGATTTATGGGCGCAGATGTTTGCTCTGTTAGCGGCATTGGGTGTCACTGCTGCTTACGCGTTTATTGGCAGTTGTTGGTTAATTTTAAAAGCGGAAAATCAATTGCAAGAAAAAGCCTATTATTGGGCAAAACGCGGATTAGGTGCTTTATCTATAGGCATTGTCGCGGTGAGTATCACAAACCTAACACTGCACGACGAAGTCAGGGAGCTATGGCTATCAGCGCCGTGGGGTTATGTGTTAATGGCCATTCCTGTCGCTTGTTTTGCACTGTTGTCTTTGTGCGGCATGCTACTGAAAAAACTTCCAGAGGCGAAAGGTAAAGGAGAATGGCTGCCGTTTTTCATCGCCCTCTTAGTCTTTGTTCTTTGCTTTAGTGCGTTTGGAATAAGTTACTACCCCTTTGTTATTCCGGGTAAACTGACCATTACAGACGCATTGAGTGACGCAAACTCCTTACGCTTTTTGCTTGTAGGCGTGGTGATTGTGGTACCTTGCATCTTAGCCTACACCGCTATGGTATATAAGATATTTTCAGGCAAGTCGGAAAAGCTCTCGTACTATTAATAAATAGCCTAAAGGCGCGTTTCCTCTTATATACTTTGCCTATATAGTAAGCATCACTAAAATTAAGTGGTGCTTACTCTTTTCACCATTTATCATTTTTATTACGCGCTTTTGTGTGTGTAAAGATGCGATCTTTCATCAATTTTTGATCTTTTTCTCATCCCAGCCATTACAAAATTTTAAGGATAAAGTGGAAACCTGCCTTAAATGTAAACAAGTTGTTACATGCATCTCATTTTTCACTCTATCCATAATAACTATTGACATCAAACTGTAATAATACTATCTTTCATTTGGGGCACTATTTATACAGAAGGAGCATAAAATGGTCAACGTTCTCCATCCGTTTTCTCGGTTCTTCAAGCGTGCACACCCCTATACAGTCGCTCATTATATTGGCCGTAAGAATGCACAGCGTATCTTAGGATGTAAAATCAAAAAGAAATCCAAGATTTTCGCGGAACAGCAAAGTGAAAACGAACATCATTAATTGATATCGGTCTCAGTTGAGACCCATTTTTTTTTAGCTAAGCTTAAACTTGTTAGTGAGTATATTGAGGTTGCTGGCTAATTGAATCAAGGTACCAGATGCCTTTTCTACTTGTTCGTTATTACCGGAAATATCGCTCCCTAACCCGTTGAATTTATCAACCACGGCTTTAACGTTTTCAACTTGCTGCTGAGATTGTGATGCCAGAGTTGCCGCTTCTTGGCTAACCGCAACCAAAGATGAAATAGTGGCTTCTCCTTCGGTCAGGCTATCCACCAACTCGTTAGCCAACGAAACAGAAAAGCGCGCCTTATCTTGATTCGAACTCATGGTAGCCCCTGCGCGCTGGATAGCGGTGACAATTTTTTCCAGGATGTCGTTAATTTCTAACGTGGACTGATGTGTACGCGCAGCTAAAGTTCTAACTTCATCGGCAACCACTGCAAACCCCCGTCCAGACTCTCCTGCCCTCGCCGCTTCAATAGCTGCATTTAGCGCCAACAAGTTCGTTTGAGCAGCAATGTCAGCAATGGTTTTCACCACGCTAGATACGTTCTCACCTTCGTTTTGCAACGTCACTAAAATATCGGCAGTTTGTTCGATATCGGCCGTTAAATCAGAAATGGCAGTGGCTGTTTGCTGGACATTTTCGCGCCCTAAGCGCACATCGCCAGCACTCTGCTGCGCTACTTGAGCTGCGACCTCCGAGCGCGTCAAACTTTGCGACATACCTTCGTGTAACGCATCCATAATGACGACAAGAGCATCGATTTCTAGACGCAGATTTGCTACCGAAGTGGTCGATGCCGAACTAGATTGCGTCAGCACTAGCGTTGCATTATCTATACCGGTAGCAGCTTCCCTCACATCTTTCAGCCCCGCGTCAAAGACGTTAACAAGCCCTTGAAGACTGTCTGTCATTCTATTGAGTTCTTGCGTTGAATGGGCAGGTAAAACTGTCACTAAGTTTCGAGTCTTTGCTAGCTCATCGAGTTCGTCGGCCATGCAAGCGATGGGTTGAGCGATACTTCTTTTCGTTAACCAAAACGCAATTAGCACAACTGTACTCAAAATAACAATGAGTGAATAAACCACAATTTGACTGGAAAATAACTGCGCTTCTATTTCTGCAGTGCGGCTATTTGCCGCCTTTGCCACTGATACCCGGACTTCATCAAGCCCTTGTTGGAATTGGCTAGCCAGTTGTGTAATACGCTGTAAATCGGAGCGGGCCACATCCCAATTTACGCTGTCTGCGGTCATTGTTTCAAACAGCGCATTTAATGAAAAAGACAGTGCCTCATAGTCTTGAAGCAAGTCATCATTATCTGTATACCCTAGGGAATAAAAGGCCGCTAGCGTCGATTCCTTGATACGATCAAACTGCTCATCAAACTCGCTAGCTTCTAAAGTGTAACCATACAGTGAGTACCCTATTAGTACCATCGACTTAGTGTTTGCTTTAATATTATCTATGTGTTTTAAGGCGGGTAGTGTTTCAGAAACAAACATATTAACGTGCCGAGCCACCTCCCTATTGTTGAGTGTTAGCACAGCCGCCGCTAGCAGCGTGACAAAAAGCACACTCGCATAGCCTGTTAGCACGCGAGCATTGACGGTATTGAGCATATTGAGAGCACTCCGGCAGGGTAAACACACGTCTACACAATGAAAATAAAAAACGTTTCAGTATAGATAGACCCGTGTTGCGGAGATTTTCTTTCGGCGCAACTTAAACCCGCTTTAGCGGTTTACTGTTACAACCACCAAGGTGCAGTGAAATTGACGTTTTCACTCGGTATCACATGGGTGAATGGTGGCGTAAAAGGTGCCCAAAAAACGTCTGCATAATCTTTATCGTGGATAACGAATTTACCCTGCTGCTGGTATTGTTTTAACAAGGTAGCGTAGGCTTCAATCGGCGTTAATGGGTTTGATTGTTGGAATATTACCCGCCCGCCAAATTTCTCATACAAGGCTTTCTCTCGTTGCCATTGCAACACTTGTTCTTTGGCTATTTCATTCGTGTCGGTGTCGGACAAAGCTTGTTCAGTGAAGTCGTTTTTAAAACGCGCTTTGAATTTGGCTACCAAGGTGGAATCTAGCGTGATGACATCTTGAGGAAAGAAGTCCCCTAATACACCCTCAATGACTTGTTTGGCGAGCACTTGCTTCTTCATCTCTTCAATGATGTCTGCATATTGCTTGGGGTAATTCTTTTTCGTTTCTGCTTTAACTTTATTTTCAATCGTTAAATCATTGCTATAAATAGGGGAGCCTAGCAAGGTAGCAATGGGCGCTTCATCTGCGAAAGCGTTAATTATTGAACAAAGGTAAATAGCAACAACCCATGCACTCACCGTTTTCAGCTTACTTACTAATAGCCACATACGCATACATCCCTTTTCTTTGTGGTTTCCCGTGTTTCTACTCTATTCAGTGGCGAATGAATAAACATGACAATCTACTACTCAACAAGAATAATGTTAGTACATAGTGTTACTGCAATAGGATTAAACGTCAAAGAGAAAAGCGAGGCATTACGCTTAAAATAGATAATAAGAGAGTGTGCTTGCCAGGTGCAAACAGTGGATGAAGTAAGGAAGAAAGAAAAACGGCGGTCTAATGACCGCCGTTTTTGAATTTCTTAGATGGCTTGCACGTTAGCAGCTTGAAGACCTTTTTGACCTTCTTCAACTTCAAATTCTACGCGCTGACCTTCTGGAAGAGTCTTGTAACCGTCAGAGATAATTGCACGGAAATGAACGAATACGTCCTTACCGCCGTTATCTTGAGTTAGAAAACCATAACCTTTATCAGCGTTAAACCACTTAACGGTGCCTGTAACTTTAGACATGTCGTATAGACCTCAAATATCATTTTAAAATGCGCGAATACGCGCGTGTAGCGTTTGTCTTTAATTAGGCGGAGTTATTGGGTCTTACTTACGAATGGATAACAACTTACAACAAATCACAAGGTAACTTGAGTGGTTCTACATATAGCAAATAATAAAATAATCACGTCTATTTAAAGACATTTGGCTCAAAGCCAAAGTCACTATAACACTCTTCGGACTGATTAATATACAAATTAATTAAGAAATACAGCATTTCATAAAAATTTCACCCTACCGTAACACGGTTTAGTGGGTATAGCGCCAAGCAACGCACCAACAAGTCAGACCAGTAAGAGCACTTGCGCAAGGTGCGTACCAAGACAGGCCATAAAGTGGCAGAAGTGCCGCCAGTAAAACAAAGGTAGCGCCTACAATACCGAAGTGCATAGCGCGCCTAGATTTCTTCTGCTCTACCATAAGCGCTAAGTGCGATCTTTGCTGCTGCAATGGCATACGTTTCACTTGTTGCAAGCTGTCGTAGAGTAAATCAGGCATTTCCGGCAGTTTCTCAGACCAGAAAGGTAAGTTTGCCTTAACCTTACTTAACATCGCCGAAAATCCGACTTGTTCACGCATCCAGTTTTCTAAAAAGGGTTTGGCGGTTTTCCATAAATCTAGCTGAGGATACAGTTGCCTTCCAAGCCCTTCTATATAGAGTAAGGTTTTTTGCAACAGTACCAATTGTGGTTGCACCACCATATTAAAACGGCGTGCTGTATTGAATAGTTGCAATAATACATTACCAAAAGAAATTTCTGCCAAGGGCTTTTGAAATATTGGCTCGCATACGGTACGAATGGCCATTTCAAATTCATCAATATTGGTATCGCCAGGTACCCAGCCCGAATCGGCGTGCAATTGCGCAACCTTTCGGTAATCCCGATTAAAAAACGCAATAAAATTTTCGGCTAAATAACGTTTATCTTCACGATTTAACGTTCCCACAATGCCAAAATCAATGGCAATATACTTAGGGTCTTCCGGGTGTTCGGTACTGACAAATATGTTGCCCGGATGCATATCTGCGTGGAAAAAGCTGTCGCGGAATACTTGGGTAAAAAACACTTCCACACCACGTTCAGCCAGTTTTTTCATATTGGTGTTTTGCGCAAGCAGTGCGTCAATATTGGAAATAGGTAAGCCATAAATACGCTCCATAACCAATACATTATGGCGGCAATAGTCGCTGTAGATTTTGGGGACATAGAGGGAGTCGGAACCCTCAAAATTTCGGCCTAGTTGAATACCGTTGGCAGACTCACGTAACAAATCCAGTTCATCGACAATGGTCTTTCTATACTCTATAACAACTTCTACGGGGCGCAAGCGCTTGCCGTCAGGCAACCATCGTTGAAGCACACCCGCTAAACTGAATAGCAACTCCATATCGGCCACTATCGTTTCACGAATATCGGGGCGCAACACCTTAACCACAACATCTTCATTGCTTGTATTAAGTTTGGCCGCGTGCACTTGGGCTATGGATGCTGACGCCAAGGGCGTCTCTTGAAACTCACTAAATAGCTCTGATAAATGGGACAGCCCTAATGAAGCTTTTATAATCTCTTGCGCCGCTTCTGAAGAAAACGGTGGTACTTTATCTTGGAGGCGAGCTAATTCATTAGCGATAGCTGGAGGAAGCAGATCCCGGCGAGTAGAAAGCATTTGCCCAAACTTAATAAAGACAGGGCCTAAGTTTTGTAGTGCTAAGGTAATGCGCTCTCCAGGAGAGGCATGTTTATGTAGGTTGCGTATCCAAAAAATACAATGGCGTAAAAACCGCGCATACCACGGCAGCCACTTGGCAGGAATAAGCTCATCAAGCCCATGCTCAAGTAATACTTTATTTATTCGATACAGCCTTAAAATACGCATGAACGTCTCTTACACTTATTATTTTTTCTGTTGTTCTAATACAGTTAGTCGCGCGTCTAATTTAGCCGCTTCATCTCTCACACTGTTGACTTCATCACTAAAATGCATAACCGCCAACTTATGCGCTGCCAGCTTTTTTTCTTCCACAATTGCGTTTGCCGCAATGCTACTTGTACCTGCCAGTGCCTTTTGCAATTGGGCCTTAACCCTGCCTAGAATACGAAAACTCTGATGAGCTAATACATCATTGGTTTTACCCGCGACAATCTCTTCAGCGTCTATATCTAACTGCTGGAAAAGCGCACTCGCCTGTTGGGCCACGGCTAATTCCCCTTCCACCTGCAACTTATTTTGTTGAATAAGGCGGGTCAGCATATTGGTGTTTTTAAGCTCAGGCAGCGTTTGCAACGAGGTTTTAATACAGCAATCTTTGGAGTTTAATTGCCCGACCATTTCTTCAAACGGCAGTGACACCGTAAGCACATCCACTTGCTGGGAAAACGCCAGCATAATGGCATGGGGTAGCGGGTCAATATAAGCAATGAGCCTTGCTCCATGCAGGGGCGCAAGACGCCCTTGGCTATCGGGGTCGAGTTTCAACACCGCGTTGATTGCTGTTTCAATGGTGGCGCTAATTAATGCTGAGGTGGGCATTAAAATTTATACCCACGGTGTAGAGCCACGATGCCGCCAGTAAGATTTTGATAGTCGCAGTGCTCAAAGCCCGCGGTTTCAAACATACCTTTGAGGGTTTCTTGATCTGGGTGCATTCGGATACTTTCCGCGAGATACTGATAACTTTCTGCATCGTTGGCCACAAGCTGCCCCATTTTAGGCAAAATATGAAACGAGTACATATCGTAAATTTTGCTTAATTGTTCGGAGGTGGGTTTAGAAAATTCCAACACCAACAGTCGACCACCCGGCTTAAGTACACGGTAAATCGAATTAAGCGCATTTTGTTTTTCAGTGACGTTGCGTAAACCAAACGCCATGGTTACCACATCGAAGTGGTTATCAGGGAAGGGTAATGCTTCTGCATCTGCTTGTACGTAATCTATATTACTCACTAACCCGCGGTCACGAAGCTTATCGCGCCCTACTTTTAACATAGACAAATTAATATCAGCCAACGTAACACGCCCCGTAGGGCCTACAAGACGCGAGAATTTGGCTGTTAAGTCGCCTGTGCCACCGGCAATATCGAGTACCTTTTGCCCACTACGTACGCCAGAACAATCTATGGTGTAGCGTTTCCACAAGCGGTGAACGCCCATGGACATTAAATCGTTCATAACATCGTACTTAGCCGCTACCGAGTCGAACACATTAGCAACCATAGAGGCTTTTTGGTTTTTTTCTACCTGCTTAAAACCGAAGTGCGTGGTTGGCGTTTGCGCCGAGGTGGTATTGGTATCATTATCGCTCATGGCATTCCTGTTCGTGCTACTAGCTAAAGGCTAAAGTGTATAGGATTGTTACGGTGAGAAACAGCGCTTTACTTGCAAAAAAGCGCAGGATTAAACCCTGCGCTGGTTTGATCCCCAACTGAAAGCCACCAGTAGGCTCAGCTCTTGCAGCGACCGACCACTTTCTTGTTGCCACTGAGCAAAGGCAGCATTGGCAGCCGTCAGGGTTTTCTTACTAGTTAGCCCACCATCAATGATGTCTTGTTTGCGTAAATAATCTTCAACATCGCTGGAAAATATAAAGGTGTCGACCCCCATTGCTCGCAGCATATACGGGCCTGTATTGCCTCCTAGCCGCGCCCCGCGCTGCTTTAGGAACAGCCACAAATCTGTGATGTTTTCAGCAGAAAATGACGAAACAAACTGTCCAAAGCTTCCGTGTTCTCGCGCCACATCCTTAATCATTAGGGCGTTTTCGCGAACCGTCATCACTTTTTTGTAGTTACGAACAATACTGGGGTCAGACGCTTTTTGTTCGAGCATTTCATCTGGCATCAACAAGACTTTGTCTATGTTAAAGTCAAAAAATGCCGCTTCGAAGTTGGGCCATTTTTGCTCAATGACACGCCATACAAATCCGGATTGAAAAACCTTTTTTGTCATGGCAGAGAGAAATCGATGATCACTCAATTTGGCCACGTCGGCACGGGAAAGGGGCGTACTAAGCAATGCTTCCACCGCCGCCTCGCCACCTTTTCGTTCACAAGCGCGCGTGTAAATTTGCGCGAACTTTTCCGCCATTAACCTTTAATCCCGCTGTGTCTGAGTAGGGCATCCACTTGTGGTTCACGCCCCCTGAAGGCCACGAATAAATCCATAGGTGCTTTGCTTCCCCCCATTTCCAAGATATTTTCAAGGAAGGATTTACCCGTTTCGCGATTAAAAATTCCGTCTTCTTCAAACTTACTGTAAGCATCAGCCGACAGCACTTCTGCCCACTTATAGCTGTAATAGCCTGCTGCATAGCCCCCGGCAAATATGTGACCGAAACTATGTTGAAAACGATTGAATGAAGGCGGCACTACCACAGCGACTTCATCTCTAACGGCATTCAGTACTTGTTGTACATCAACCGATGGGCCGTCTTGGCTATGTAATAGAAAGTCAAAGAGACTGAACTCAAGTTGACGTACCATTTGCATAGCAGATTGATAATCCCGGGCAGCCAACATTCTATCTAGCAAGTCGGTTGGAAGGGGGTCACCCGTTTCATAATGACCAGAAATAAAGTTCAACGCCTCCTCTTCCCAACACCAGTTTTCCAAAAATTGACTGGGAAGTTCGACGGCGTCCCAAGGCACGCCGTTTATTCCAGAAACCCCCGCCACCGACATTTTAGTCAGCATGTGGTGGATACCATGACCAAATTCGTGGAACAGCGTAACAACTTCATCATGGGTGAATAACGCAGGTTTGTCGCCAATAGGAGCATTGAAATTACACGTTAGGTAAGCCACGGGAAGCTGTATTTCTCCACTGGCTGTTTCACGGCGTACTCGGCATTCGTCCATCCATGCCCCACCCCGTTTTTTAGCACGCGCGTAGAGGTCGAGATAAAAGCTTCCGCGCAACGCATCCGCGCTGTCGGTAATAGTGAAATAACGCACATCGTCGTGCCAAGTATCGATACCAGGTTGCTCAATAATCTTTAAGCCATAAAGACGGTGTACCACTTCAAATAGCCCCGACAACACTTTGTCTTCAGGGAAGTAAGGGCGCAGCATTTCATCAGAAATGGTGTACTTTTCCTGTTTAAGCTTTTCGCTGTAGTAAGGTAGATCCCATGCCTGCAAATCGGTGACTTGGTGGGTTTGCTCTGCGTATGCCCGCACTTCTTGCAGTTCATGCTCAGCTTGCGGTTTAGATTTAGCCGCAAGGTCACGCAAGAAAGTTTCAACTTGCTCGGTAGATTCTGCCATCTTGGTGGCCAACGAACGCTCGGCATAGCTGTCAAACCCGAGTAATTGGGCAAGCTCGGTACGCAGCGCCAAAATTTCTTTAATAATAGCCGTGTTGTCCCACTTACCCGCATTTGGCCCTTGATCTGAGGCTTTGGTGGCATACGCGCGGTACATTTCTTCACGTAACGAACGGTTGTCTGCGTATAGCATCACAGGTAAATAAGAGGGAATATCTAAGGTAAACAACCAACCTTGTAGATCTTTTTGGTGGGCAGCTTGGGCGGCGGCTTCTTTTGCTGATTCAGGCATACCGGCTAGCTCATCTTCATCGGTAATGTGCTTTGTCCACCCCATGGTCGCGTCCATCACATTATTGGAGAAGGTTGACGACAGCTCACTTAGCTTGGCTTGTATTTGCGCAAACCGCTGCTTTTTGTCTTCGGGTAATGCCACGCCAGAAAGGGTGAAATCTCGAATAGCGTTATCGATAACTTTTTTACGTTGCGCATCTAACGTTGCGTATTCTTCAGAGGCTTTAAGTGCTTCATATGCCTGATACAAACCGTGATGCTGCCCTACCCAAGTACCGTATTCTGACAGTAACGGTAGGCACGCATCATGGGCTTCGCGCAATTCGTCACTGCTGACCACCGAATTCATATGGGAAACCGGCGACCACATTTTACTGAGTTTGTCGTCGACTTCCTCTAAGCGCAACACCAAATTAGCGTAGCTATAGTCTTTTGATGCCACCACCTCGTCTATTTCCTGCTTACAGGTGGCAATTGCCTTTTCAATCGCAGGCTTTATGTCTTTCGGCTCAATTGCAGAAAACAATGGAAGGCCCTCTACCTTTTCAATCGCGGGTGTTGTCATACGTCATTCACTCTTATTTGCTCATATCAATAACATGTTGGGTCGGTAGCCGTAAAAGCAAGTCTCACGACAAACAATTAACGGGTAATTAAAACTGTTACGTTAGCGGTTATCAGACAGTTTAGTTTGTATTTTCATGGACTTGTGCTGTCGCAAATGTCGTACCCTATCCTTATGTCTAGTTTGTCACTTAGATTTTCAATGCTATACATTACTGAGTCACTCAAAGAGATGGTGCAATGAAAACATTATCGTCCGGTGAAATTGCATCCTATTGCGATGTCAATTTACGAACAGTTATACGATGGATTGAAAGCGGCAAGCTAAAAGGCTTTAAACTGCCTGGCAGAGGAAACAACCGTGTTCTCGTAGATGACTTTATTGAGTTTCTCAACGACCACGGCATGCCTATCCCAGAGGCGTTGATGAGCGATGCTGCTCCCTCAATACTGATTGTGGATGATGAAATGCCTGTGGCAAAGTCTATCCAACGGGTGGCGCGTCGTGCGGGCTTTGAAACCCAAATTGCCACAGGCGGTTTTCAAGCTGGCGTTATGCTTAGCCAGCAAAACCCCAAAATGATGACACTAGATTTAAGTATGCCGGGCATGGACGGGTACAGTGTCATTGAATTCACCCGTCAACAGGCTAAACACAAACACCTAAAGATTTTGGTTATTTCAGCGCTAGATGACGCAAGCCTTGAAAAAGCCATTGAATTGGGTGCTGACGCCACACTACAGAAACCGTTTTCAAATCATGACCTTACTCAGATTATTGAGCAGTTTATGACGCAATAAAGCGTGAGACGTTGATTTAACGAGGTTGGCTATGATTGTACGACACATATTTAGGTTATCAATTTGCCTGTCACTGCTTTGCGTGGTGAGTGTGGCCATGTGCGAAACCCTAACCTTTGGCATTGTGCCCCAGCAATCAGCTAAAAAATTAGCGGAAACCTGGCAACCCTTGATTGATTGCCTGGAAGAAAGCACCTCCCTCTCTATTGAATTTCAAACGGCAAAAGACATACCCACCTTTGAGGCACGCTTGGCAAATGGTGACTACGACATTGCGTATATGAACCCCTACCACTATATCGTTTTTAGCGACTCACCAGGATATCAAGCGCTGGTAAAACAGAAAGATAAAAAAATCACCGGCATTATTGTAGTGAGAGCGGATAGCCCTATTCAAACGCTCGATGAGTTAAACGGCATGCGGTTGGCGTTTCCAGCACCTGCCGCATTTGCTGCTACAATTATACCTAGCGCACATTTACGCCAGCAAAATATTTCGATAAATCCGCACTACGTGTATTCACACGACTCGGTTTACCTAAACGTAGTGCGAGAGTTTTTTCCTGCGGGCGGAGGAATAATGAGGACGTTAGGCACTATCGATGAAGCCACTCAACAGAATTTACGTGTATTGTGGAAAAGCCCGGGCTTTACCCCCCATGCCATTGCCACACACCCTGATGTTTCCGAGGACGTTCGCATGGCGTTGGAAAAAGCGTTTTTAGCACTATCGCCCGATGCAACTCACCAAGCATTACTTCACAAAATGGGGTTTACGCAATTTGAAAGTGCGCAAAATAGCGACTGGGATGATGTGAGAGCACTAGGCATCGTATCATTAGCACGACCGCATCTATAACGAGAGAGAATCATTATGCGCCTATCTCTTCGAACGAAAACTATTGCTGGCATGGCCATTATTGCCACTATTTTGTTGGCTTTTTTGTTAGCGACTGTGTTTACTTTATTGAATCAATTGGTTGACGAAAGCGTAGAGAAATCGGCAAACACAACCGCAAATTTATTTGTCTCCACCACCAAAAATGCGTTTTTAAGCTTGGATTTGGCATCCCTAGAAGCCGATACCTTCGAGGTTCTCACCAACCCTAGCATTGCTTATGTTCGAATAAAAAACAGCGCTGGTAAGGTATACGTTGAAAAAGGCGACCTTGATGCCCTGCAAAAGCCATTTAATGCAGACAAAAACGTACGTTCAGCGGAAGACGGCGTTTACGAAATTTCAGCCCCTATTCAGGTTAACGACACCCTTTATGGCCACGTTGAGTTGGGCATGAATGTTAATGAAATCAATAATGCGATAACACGGGTTCGAAGCTGGACGTATGCCTTGGCCGCCTTCGAACTTACCTTGGTCGCCCTATTTTCGTTCTTTTTAGGTTCGTACCTAATGGCGCAGCTTAGGCAGTTAAGGGCCGGCGCCCGGCATTTAGCCGTTGCAGTAAAAGATAAGAACTATCAAAACATTACCGTGCAGGTAAGAGGCAAAGATGAGCTTAGCGAATTGGCAGAGGCATTTAATCAGCTCGTTAATTTACTGAAAGACGAGCATACCCAACGCCAACAAGTGGAAGATGAGCTTAAAAACTTCAATAGCTCTTTAGAGCAAAAAGTAAAAGACAGAACCCAGTTATTGAATCAAAAAAACCTTCAACTGGAAAACGCGAATAAAGATTTAAAAGACGCTCAAGTACAGTTGTTGCAGGCTGAAAAAATGGCGTCGGTGGGTCAACTGGCTGCGGGTGTAGCCCACGAAATTAACAACCCAATAGGCTTTGTTAGCAGTAACTTAGCAACATTAAGCAGTTATATTTCAACCTATCAAATGATATTTGCGCAGATAGCTTCTGTGCTGAATCAGGAGAATGAGCAAAAACGTAAAGCCGCGCTAGAAGAACTAGACAAATTACTAGCCAAGCAAGACATGGATTTTATTAACGGTGACATAAACGAGCTAATGTCTGACTCGAAAGAAGGCATGTTACGGGTAGCAGAAATTGTGAAAGGATTGAAACTCTTTTCACGTATCGACAGTGAAGAAAAGCAACTCTACAACATAAACGATTGCGTGCGTACTACGTTAACCATGGTAAACAACCAGCTTAAGTACATTTGTACGGTAGAAACGCATTTAGGCAATGTGCCCATGATACCGTTAAATGTCGGGAAGATTTCTCAAGTGGTAACAAACCTCTTAATTAACGCGGGGCAAGCGATAGAAAGCAGCGACGAAAACGGAACCATTACGGTCACCTCCTCGGTGAACAACAATATGGTTGAACTTAAAATAGAAGACACGGGTTGTGGTATTCCAGCGTCGCATTTAGACAAGCTTTTTAACCCCTTTTTCACCACGAAACCCGAAGGCCAAGGTACAGGCTTAGGCCTGTCAATTTCATTTGGTATTGCAAAAGAGCATGGCGGTTCACTTGATGCAAGCAGCGTAGAGGGTAAAGGCAGCTGTTTTATTCTTCGCTTACCTATAGACCCAGAGAATAACGAAGAGGCACTTTCTAATGCGTAAACCTACTGCTATGTTTACTTCTTTAAGCATGTTAATGCTGCTTGTGGACGCTGGCGCAAATACACACAAACATAATGAGGTGGTGCGTAATGAGTGGAAATGAGGCACAAGAAAAAGTCATCTTTACCGTTTTGTTTGTGGATGATGAACCTAATATTTTACGCGCCATTAAACGCGCACTTTTCACATTAGACATTAACTTATTGCTAGCGGAAAGCGGCGCAAAGGCCCTTGAATTGCTGTCCAGTCAAGACGTGCATGTGGTTATTTCAGACATGAAGATGCCACAGATGTCGGGGGCTGAACTCCTTGAACAAGTCGCGCTTCGCTACCCTGACACCTTCAGGGTTGTGCTGACCGGCTATGCCGATATTGAATCAACAATAAAAGCCGTTAACCAAGGGAAAATTCACCGTTACCTTCAAAAACCATGGGACAACCAAGAGCTTATTCGCGTTATAGAGGAAGGGTTAGAACGGGTTAAATTGAAAGCGGAGAATTTACGCTTACAGCACCTGACACGGTTGCAAAATAAGAAACTCAAAGAGATAAACACCTCCCTTGAAACCATGGTACAAAAACGCACTCGACAAATAAAAGCCGCGTTAAACAAAATTGAGAAGCATAACCTTGCGATGGAGCAGGTGCTGTTCAATGTCATCAGTATCAACCCCAATATTGACGGCAAATTTGCCATTGAAGTAAGCGAACTGGCGACTAAACTCGCCAAAATGGCAAAACTCGACAAAGATGAGGTAAAGCGTATTGGTTATGCAGGCCTCATTGGCGAACTTGGGTTACTCGGTTTACACACCGATGACTTCCTTGCGCCCTTTGGCAAACTTAACTATCAACAGCAACAGAATTATTTGTCTCAAACTAAACAGGCGGCGCTTATTTTAGCCCCTGCACATGACTTACTGCCGGTGTCAGAAATTATTGAGTACCAGTTTGAGCACTTTAATGGTTCGGGGTTGTACAACAAAGTTGCCAAGGAAATTCCTATCGGCTCTCGCGTTTTGGCCATTGCCCGCGATTACTGGCGCTTAGTGACAGGGCGATTAAGCGGAGTAGAAATGCTGGCTCGTGATGCGAAATTAGAGATGAAAAAGCACACCAACACACGCTACGACGGTGAAATACTCTCGCTTTTGCTTGAGGCAGAAGACATTGGCAAACCTCAGCACATTCAAGCCACACTGCAAGCCACTCAACTGCAAGCCGGTATGGTGCTATCACAAAATTTATACAATGATAGCCATATACTCATTTTGCCTGAAGGCCATGTGTTTAGTGAGGCAACTATCCATAAATTGCGCATGTTTGAAAAAGAAAAGGGTAAGCCATTCAGTATCTTAATTGAGCCTGAAAAACAAGAGTCGGCCGTGACAGAAAGCTGAACATGGTGGATCAACCCTTGATCAAATTAAAATCCAGTTCGTAGTGATACGCACTGGATTTATTATTTTTAGCATCTGCATCCTGTAAGCGTTTGTCGACTATTGCGGTCTGTTGATGGTGAACAGAGTGTGCCTTTCGCACATTTCGTGTAACAATAAACTTATTATTTATCGCCCTATGGATAAAAAGGCATCTCGAATGACTCATTTTGATTATATATGTATTGGCGGTGGAAGCGGCGGTATCGCGTCTGCCAACCGTGCAGCTAAACATGGTAAAAACGTTGCCATTATTGAAGCCAAAGATATTGGTGGTACTTGTGTCAATGTGGGCTGCGTACCTAAAAAGGCCATGTGGTATGGTGCCCAAGTTGCTGAAGCAATTCACAAATACGCACCAGAATATGGTTTCGATGTTACGTTGAACACGTTCAGTTGGGACAGCCTCATTGCCAGTCGCCAAGCCTATATTGAGCGTATCCATGCCTCTTACGACCGAGCACTGACGGCCAATAATGTTACCCTAATCCGAGGCTTCGCCACCTTCATTGACAATAAAACCATTGAAGTTGATGGCGAGCGTTATACCGCCGACCATATTACTATTGCGACGGGCGGCCGCCCCATTATTCCTGACATTCCAGGGGCGCAGCACGGCATTGATTCAGACGGCTTTTTCGCGCTAAGAGAGCAACCTAAACGGGCAGTCGTGGTTGGCGCCGGTTACATAGGCGTTGAACTTGCTGGTGTCATGCATAGCTTAGGTACAGACACTCACTTAGTGGTGCGAAAGCATGCGCCTTTGCGTCATTTTGACCCTTTGATCCATGAAACCCTGGTCGATATGATTCATGCTGAAGGCTGTACGTTGCATAACCATGCTAGCGTGGAAAAGGTAGAGCGTAATGATGATGGCACTTTATCGATACATTTGACCAACGATGAAGTTCTTGAAGCAGATTGTCTCATTTGGGCCATTGGCCGCCAGCCTGCCACGGACGTTATTGCCATCGAAAACACCGATGTTGAGCTAACTGACAAAGGTATGGTAAAGGTCGATAAGTACCAAAACACCACAGCGGAAAATATCTATGCGGTTGGCGATATTACCGGTAAGGCAGAGTTAACACCTGTTGCAGTCAAAGCGGGCCGCCTGCTGAGCGAGCGCCTATTTAACGGCCAAAAAGACGCACATATGGATTACTCCACCATACCTACGGTGGTGTTTAGTCATCCGCCAATTGGCACCATTGGATTAACAGAACCCGAAGCCATTGAGGCCTATGGTGAAAGTGAAGTGAAAGTTTACACCTCTAGCTTTGCATCAATGTATACCGCGGTAACCCGTCATCGCCAGCTGACTAAAATGAAGTTAGTATGTGCAGGTAAAGAAGAAAAAGTGGTGGGCTTGCACGGTATTGGCCATGGTATGGATGAAATATTACAAGGTTTCGCCGTGGCCATAAAAATGGGCGCAACCAAAGCCGACTTTGACGCGTGTGTAGCCATTCACCCTACAAGTGCGGAAGAGTTTGTTACGATGACATAAACGCCACAGCGGCCAGTGACAAAAATGGCAGCCCTTCGGCTGCCTTTTTAGTTTCCTGTCTGGACAATAATGATAAAAAGCGGAATAACGACAATGAAAAAAACAACGATAGCGCTGCTAAGTACTGCACTTATCGCTGGGTTGAGTGCCCAAGCAGCAGCCACCCCATCTGACGACAACACCACTGTGGATACCCTCGCAGAAACATCTAAGTATGATGTAGAAAATTGGCAAGTCACCCAGCCGCCATTCAAACTCAACGAGGTTGCCATTTCTACCAATGAAACCACTTGGTCGAGCCTTGACGTGTCCCCCAATGGCAAGTTCATGATTTTCGATATGTTGGGTGACTTATACAAAGTGGATATAAAAGGTGGCAACGCCACCCCACTCATTCAGGATTTCGCGTGGAATATTCACCCCGCAATTTCTCCTGACGGCAAGCAAGTTGCCTTTGTTTCAGACCGTGATGGGCTAAGCAATGTCTGGGTTATGGATATTGACGGTACTCATCTAAAACAAATTACCCGTGAAAAGAAAGATATTATTCATGCGCCTAAATGGAGCCCAGATGGCGAATATTTGGTAGTGACTAAAGGCATAATGTCTAGCCGCAGCATTCCAGCGGGCGAGATTTGGATGTATCACAAGTCGGGTGGAGATGGCCTTCAAATAAAAGCAAGAAACAGTGGGAAACGGGATCAGCAAAATATTGCCGACCCTGCCTTTTCTCATGATGGTCGCTACATTTACTTCACTGAAAACACCGTTCCGGGCAGCCGATTCGAATACAACCGTGACCCTCTTGAGGGCATTTTTGCCATCACCCGATACGACCGCGAAAGTGGCGACGAACGCCGATATATTAGCGGTACCGGCGGCGCCGTAGTTCCTACACCCTCGCCAGATGGCAAATACGTCGCGTTTGTTCGCAGAGTGAAAGATAAAACAGCGCTTTTTCTAAAAGACATTAAAACCGGCACTGAAACACCACTGACTTTCGCCTTAGAGCGTGACATGCAGGAAGGATTTGGTTCAGAAGGTTACTTCACTTATTTTGATTGGACGCCAGACGCATCGGCCATTGTTTATTGGAGCCGTGGTAAATTTCACATCATTAACGTCGATTCGAAAGAAACCGAAACCCTTAATGTGCATATTGATACCACAGTAAAATTTGCAGATGCACTGCGTTTCCCTGTCGATGTAGCACCGGATAACGTTGAGGTCAAAATGACCCGCTGGTCGCAGATGTCACCCAATGGAAAAAGCATTCTATTTCAAGCGCTAGGTAAGTTGTACGTACGAGATGTGAAGTCAGGTAAAGTAAAGCGTCTGACCAAACAGAACGACCACGATGAATATTACCCTCGCTATTCAAATGATGGAAAGTCTATCGTTTATACTACGTGGAACGACCAAGATTTAGGTACCGTTCGCGTGGTGTCTGCCCGTGGCGGCAAAGGCAAAGTCATTAGCGTGCAACCTGGACACTACATTGAACCGTCTTTTTCAACTGATGGTAAAAAGGTGGTTTTTCGTAAGTTTACTGGCGGCAGCTTACTTGATCCTAAGTATTCAGTGGACCCAGGAATTTATGTGGCAAACCTGAAAAATGACACAGTAGAAAAAGTGGCTGACAGCGGGTACAACGCGCACTTTGCCGGTGATAATGAACGCATATTTTTCACCGAATCGGCCGGCGGAAAAGCCTATTATGAAACGCAACTTTCAAGCGTAAATTTAAAAGGCAATGACAAACGCACTCACTTATATGGCGCAGATAAAGTAAGTGAGTACAAACTTTCACATGATAAAAAGTGGGTAGCGTTTGTGTATCAATTTAAAACTTACGTAACGCCCTTTGTGGAAAATGGTAAGACAATCACGGTAGGGCCAAACATGACTTCGTTACCCGTGACGCAGTTGTCGAGTCGTGCGGGTGAGTATTTAACCTGGTCTGCTGACAACAGCACAGTAAGCTGGTTTAACGGCCCAACCTTATTTACGCGCTCTCTTGATGAGGCATTCGCCTTTGTTGATGGCGCGCCTGAAACGCTGCCTGACCCCGTAGCTGAAGGAATTGATTTATCCTTTACCACCAAGGCCGATAAACCTACAGGTTACACCGCCTTGATGGGGGGCAAGATAGTGACCATGCGTGATGCGGATAGCACGCAAGAAGTTATTGAAGATGGTGTGGTCCTGATAAAAGACAATCGCATTGCGGCTGTGGGCAAACGAGGCGAAGTAGACATCCCCGATAACACGTTGCAAATTGACACTCAGGGGAAAACCATCATTCCTGGTTTAATTGATGCTCACGCCCATGGCTCACAAGGGCGCAACGAGATTATTCCTCAACAAAACTGGAAACAGTACTCCAATGTGTCGTTTGGGGTGACCACCATTCACGACCCTTCCAACGACACCACAGAAATAATGGCGGCCGCCGAACTACAACGTACTGGCCATATTGTAGCGCCACGCATCTATTCTACCGGCACCATTCTGTATGGCGCTGAAGGTTTAGGTTACAAAGCCATTATTAATAATTATGAAGATGCTTACTTCCACGTAGAACGTCTTAAAGAGGCCGGTGCCATTTCTGTAAAAAGTTACAACCAACCTCGTCGCGACCAGCGCCAACAGGTTCTGTGGGCAGCGAAGAATCAAGAAATGATGGTGGTACCTGAAGGGGGCGGGAAGTTACAGCAAAACTTAACCATGTTGGTAGATGGTCACACAGGTTTAGAACACAGCCTTCCTATTGAAAAGGGGTACAGTGACGTAACCCAATTGTGGAAAGCCACGAAGTTTGGTTACACACCGACCTTCGTGGTGTCGTACGGCGGCATGATGGGAGAAGAATATTGGTATGATAAAACAGAAGTGTGGAAAAACCCTCGCCTTCTCCGTTATACCCCCAGCACGGTGTTAGATAAGCGTGCTATTCGCCGGCCCACTGCACCGGAAAGTCAATACAACCACCAAAACGTGGCCCGTTACGCAAAAACCTTACGAGATAATGGTGTAAGTGTGCACATTGGTGCTCATGGACAGCGTGAAGGCTTAGCCGCACACTGGGAGTTGTGGATAATGCAACAAGGTGGCTTCACTCCTTGGGAGGCCCTACGCGGCGGCACCATTGATGGTGCAAAACACCTTGGGATGAGCAAAGACATTGGTAGCATTGAAACGGGCAAGCTCGCTGACTTGGTGGTTATTGATGGCGACGTACTTAGCGACATTAGAAAAAGTGAATTTGTTGAATATACGGTGCTTAATGGCCGAGTTTATGAGTCTGCAACCATGAACGAGGTAGGCAGTAAGAAAAAACGTAAGCCATTTTTCTTTGAACAAGACAACGCCACTTTTATGCCACAACAAACTGCCGATGAAGTTGAAGCAAAAGCCCATCATTATCACTGGGAACACTAACCCCCTAACCCCAGTGAAAGCTGTTTATAAATTAGAGGTTAACCCCTAATAGCCGAAAAGCCAGCGCGCAAAGGAAAACGCTCTTTTGAACGCTGGCTTTTTTTATTGGCTTATCTGTTGCGGCCATACTGTTCGTGTGACGATACCCAATCGGAAGAACTAATGGCGGAGGCGAGAGAGATTTCACCTGCTAGCACAACAGAGGCCACTATTTCTGCAAGCTTATGCACCTTTCCTTTGCCATAGCAATCGATAAGTTCAAGGCATTCTCTTTGCGTCCCTATACCTGTGCCGCCTCCGTAGGTGGCAACAATTAATGAGGGAATGGTAATAGACACATAGAGGTCGCCTTCATCAGTAAGCTCGGAATACATCATGGACGCTGATGACTCACTGACATTCGCCACGTCCTGACCCGTGGCAATAAACATCGCTGTAATGCCATTCGGGGAGTGTAAACCAGTATTGTTGACACCAGAAAGGAACGATCCCACGCCAGCAACCCGTCCGTGATAATCAATTTGTTTAGGGTCTACCCGCATAACTTGCAACAAATGCTCACGTTTAATCGTGGCTTCTGCCGTGACTCGCTTGCCTCGAGTTCGCATGATGTTAATTTGTGACGCTTTTTTATCAGTGGCGAAATTAGATTCTAAGTAAAAATTTTTAATCCCTTCGTAATTATCTAAAATCCATCCACAGGCAGCAAAGGTTGCTCGGCCTACCATGTTTTGCCCTGCGGCATCACCGGTTTTATAGTTAAACCGTAAAAAGGCAAATATATTTGATAGGAAGTGGTCAACATAAGTGAGTTTGGCAATGCTGGATGTTGCTTCAGCTTCCTCTCTTATTTTATCCATGTTCTGTTTAACCCAAGCGACAAAATCTCTCGCGCCTCGGGCATTTTCAAAAATAAAAACCGGGGCTCGTTGCATGGCATCATCCACCACGGTTGCGGTTACGCCACCACTCATATTAAGCAACTTCATTCCGCGGTTATACGACGCCACCAGCGTACCTTCCGTTGTAGCCAAAGGAACAACGAAGTCTCCTTTGGCATGTTCGCCGTGAATAGTTAACGGCCCAGCAATCCCGATAGGCACTTGAGCCACGCCAATGAAGTGCTCGATATTCCCCTTTAATTCATTAGGATCGATGGAGTATTTAGCCACATGATTGAGTTTATTACCGGTAGCGCTCTCAAAATAGGCTTGACGAGCCTGAATCATGGCGCTGCCATAATCATCTAAGTCATCTCGTGGAATGTGGCCACCGCGCTTGGTGGCTTCAGTAATGTTATCTTCAACTTCAAATTTAAGCTTGCCAAACGGTGACGCTGAAAAACAAATACCTAATTTCCTTTCTTCAGGGCTAACTGCTTGGTCGAGAGCCACATGCACCGTGATGGTTTGCCGCAGCGAAAAAGGCATGCCTTTATTCTTGTGCAATTCCTCCACCGAAATGTGGCTGTCTTTCGACGTTTGTAAGGTTATTTTATGGGTTGCTACTTTTTCACCATCCAACGATATCCATTTTAATTCTTTTAACGTGGCATCTTTCAACCGATTTTTTAAAGCAAACGAAATTCCCTTTTCTGTTTTAGTAAGACTGCCATGGGTATACAACTGTTTTAATAAAATACTCGGTACAAACATGTGAATTCCTATTTCAAAAGTCGGTGGGTAATATTTTTATCAGTGTGCTTAATTTTTTATAGCACAAACTTCGTACAGTACCGTTGCACTTTTTCAATTTCATTGCACTTCCTCAACATTTAAATTTGGGACGAAGCATTAAAAAATGCGCCAACGCCAGGCTATACCTCCCCTCCAAAGACGCTGACTTAAGTTAGGTCACCCGCTATTTTCACATCCATTATGCTTTTCAACGTCAACGAAAAACCTGACCACTTTGGATATTCAGTTCAACAACAAGTAAGCAACGCCCACCGGCTCGCTATGGTTCATTGGCCACTAAGGAAGTGGCAGCTGAATATCACTTTTTTAGGAGCAACGCATGAGAAAAGGTTTATTCCGCCAGCAAGCTTTACGTTATCAAAGGTCGCCGATTGAAGGTACCTTATTGATGACACCAAAGCCTGCCTATGTTTGGTTTACCTTTTTCCTGATTTTTTGGTTGCTCGCGATTGGCGTTTTCTTGAGTACCAGCAGTTACGCGAGAAAAACCACAGTGTCAGGTTGGCTGTCTCCTTCAGAGGGTGTTGAAAAAATTTATGCCGAGCCAAGAAAAGGGCGAGTGTCGGCGGTATTTGTTGAAGAAGGTCAACAGGTGCAACAAGGCAATGCACTATTAAGCATCGATTATGGCGTGCAACACACACAGGGGAAAAGCATAGAAGGGAAACAGCAAGAAGAACTAGATAAAAAGCTGTCTCGATTATCGGAAAGTTTACGCTTGCGCACCCAACAATTCAGCCGTGAAAATGCGCAGTTAGTTCAAGCATTAGAACATGCGAACATTGATAAGCGAGCATTAAGCAGCTTAAGTGACTTAGCGTATCAAGGCTATCAACTTGCCTCCCATCAATTAGAAGCCCAAACCGCGCTGATTGCTAGTGCCAGCATAAGCCGTGCTGAATACCAACAAGCCAAGCTTGCGGTTATTCAGGCCAAACAGCAGTGGCAACAGGCCATTCGCGAAGTCAAACTTAAACAAGCCGACATTCATCGCTTAGAGTATCAATTAGCGGAACTGCCACAAGCCTATAGCAGGGACATTGTGGTAATTGAAAACCAAATAAGCGACCTTAATAGTCAGCGCTTAACCTTAACAAAGGCTGCTTCTCACACCCTTTACGCCAGTCGAGATGGCGTGGTGTCTGCACTTCAGGCCTACCCTGGTCTGAATATACAACAAGGGTATCCACTACTTAGTATTACGCCTCTCCATGCTCAGATTGAAGCCACTTTACTGGTGCCGGTGAGCGCGGCGGGCTTTATTGAAGAAGGCCAAGCATTAGCCATTCGTTACGACGCCTTTCCCCATCAAAAATTTGGTATTCAAGAAGGCAGCATATTAAGCGTGTCCCAAGCCTTAGTATTGCCTGGCGAATGGAGCCATGCTCCGGTGCCAATGAAAGAGCCTGCCTATTTAGTAAAAGCAGCGATTGCCCGCTCTACCATAGAAGCGTATGGCAGGTCTGTACCTTTACGCACAGGCATGACATTTTCGGCGGATGTGTCCCTAAGCCAACGTAGCTTACTCGAGTGGTTACTGGAACCTGTTTACAGCATAACAGGGAGACTGTAGCCGTGCATTTAAATACCCTGCGTTTCTCCACCCGAAAATCTACGCCCTTGGTTCTGCAATCAGAAGCCGCGGAATGTGGACTGGCCTGCATTGCAATGATAGCGCAGCACTACGGTGACAGCCGAGACATGACCCAGCTTCGGCAACATACCTCTGTGTCGCTGCGGGGGGTGACTCTCATGGACGTAATGCACATTGCCGATGATTTAGGCTTGCAAAGTCGGGCACTAAAAATTGAGTTGAACGAGCTGACTCAGTTACGCTGCCCCGCCATTTTACATTGGGATATGCAGCATTTTGTGGTGCTCACACGCTGCACCAATACTACCATTACCATTCACGACCCCGCTTACGGCAAACGCACGCTTTCCATAAAAGAAGCTAGCGATCACGTAACAGGGGTTGCATTAGAAGTGACCCCCAGCGACACCTTTAAACCCGTAACGTCCGCACCGACATTATCGCTAAGGGATTTTTTCTCGCGCACCCTGGGATTTAAGCGAAACTTGCTCACTTTATTGGCCCTGTCCATTGTCATACAAGTGTTTTCTCTTGCCTCTCCCTATTACATGCAAACCGTTATAGATGACGTTTTGTTGCGCAACAATACCGCCTTGTTGGTTGCACTTGCAGTAGGGTTTGGCCTGCTTTTGTTGATGGACGTAATCACCAATATTGTCCGTCGTTTTCTCATACTGACCCTTTCAACCCGCTTGCAATTGCAACTCACTGCCTCAGTGTTTAAGCATTTGCTGTCTCTGCCCCTTGATTATTTCGCCAAACGTCACGTAGGTGACCTAGTGTCTCGATTTGGATCGCTTGCCAATATTCGCGAGTTTCTTACCACCAGCTTAGTCACTGCCCTTTTAGATGGATTAATGGCCGTTATCACCCTAGCAGTTATGGCAGTGTATTCAACTACGCTGACCTGGGTAGTACTGGGCGTCATGACCATTTATTTAACCTTACGCATTGCCTTGTTGCCTTTAATGCAGCGCTTAACGACGGAACGAATCTCATTGGCGGCCACCGAGCAAAGTCACTTTATGGAAAGCATGCGTGGCATCTTACCTATTCGTGTTTACCAACAAGAAGTTAAACGCCATGGCCAATGGCAGAATAAGCTGGTAGCCACCTTGAACAAAGATGTGAACTTAGGAAAAGTAGGAGTGGGTAACGCGGCGGCAAATCAACTCTTATTTGGAATAGAAAATATTGTGGTGGTGTATATTGCCGCGTCCATGGTCATGGACAATGCCATGACCATTGGCATGATGCTCGCCTTTATCGCTTACAAAACTCGCTTTAGCAGTGCCCTGGACAACTTAGTCAATACCTTTATTGAGCTCAATATGCTTGGTGTTCACCTTTCTCGATTGAGTGACATTGTCTTTACCGCACCAGACAAGCGCCCTTTGGTTCACGATACGCCAACTGCCCCCCATTCAGACACCACTCACAGCGCCACCTCTAATAAACACGTGATAACAGAAAATCTTGCGTATCGATATGGGGATCATTGCCCCACAGTGTTTGAAAACATAAACCTAACCGTAAATAGGGGAGAGTTTATTGCCATTGTGGGCGCGAGTGGGAGCGGCAAAAGTACCTTTTTGAAATGTTTAATGGGGCTTTATGCACCGTCATCGGGCGCAGTAGAGCATATTGGTTCGCCCCGTCGCCCAAGGGTGGCATCCGTTTTACAAGAAGACATGTGTTTAAGTGGCACCATTGCAGACAACATAAGTTGCTTTGATGAAAACGTGGATCATAAGCGACTGTTTGACGTGGCGCAGCTCGCTTGCATCCACAATGAAATTACTGCGATGCCTATGCAATACCACACCCTTGTTGGTGATATGGGTAGTAGTTTAAGCGGCGGTCAAAAGCAACGTTTGTTACTTGCCAGAGCCCTTTACCAGCAGCCAGACATTCTTTTTTTAGATGAAGCGAGTAGCCACCTTGACGTAGAGAACGAGCGCCACATAAACCGCCACCTCAAAGCGTTAAATATCACTCGGATAATGGTTGCCCATCGTCCCCAAACGATTGCGCAAGCCGATACCGTTTACCAATTATCCCAAGGAAATTTACACCGATTAGAACCAACCCCCACCACAAATACAGTCGCCAACAATGCACTACAAAACAGCACCGGAGAAACACGATGAAGGAAGTAAGAGAACCCAGAAAAGCCATTATTAATGCTATGCCTATCTACACGATGGCTCACACAAACCCTGCGCTGACACACGCAATCAGCTCTTTATCTCGCCGCGAGATTGAAGTGGCCACCAAGCTTTTAGAAGGCTTACCCAACAAAAAAATTGCCGTTGAATTATTTATTAGCGAGCGAACGGTTAAATTTCACTGCGCCAATATATACAAAAAGCTCAACATCAATAGCCGTACTGCGCTTATCGCAGCTTGCTTTAAAACGTTTTATCAACTTGGCGAGGCCTAAACCCTAGCCTATTTACTTTTAACACTCACTAATAAGGAGACAATCATGAACCATTCAAACACAACGGGCATGCAAGTGCTTAACGAAGCCAGCATTCAACAAGTGAGCGGAGGATATACCCGCGCGGTAGGCGTAGCTAACGTCAACCCTCCCCTTTTTGTGGTTACCTACCCGGTAACCCACATTTATGACAGGGATTCCCGCCATGGCAGTGGCTACTTTTTTGACAAAAACCTGTGAGCTGAAGGAGGTTAAGTTGTCCTCCATGTTATATTTTACCTAGGAATCTCTATGCAAATTGCATTACTTGGAAGTGAAAACGAGCCACAGGTAATCCATGTGGCTAGTGCATTAAAATCAGAAGGACATGAGCCTATCATCGTCAATACTCAATATTTTGGAAAACATTGGCAGCTTACCTACGACCCCGATTTCCATGACGGTCTACTGCATTTTTTAGACAGTTATCCCCTTGATAATAACCGCATGACCTTATCAGAAGTGCATGCAGTTTACTGGCATCAATACCTCCCGCCGGCAATGCCCCATGAAGATCCTAAACAAGCACAATGGATTGATCAGGAAGTTACCAGCGCTTTGCTATGCTGGTTTAACTTTAGCGACATTAAGTGGGTAAACGGCATCTCAGCCATTCGTGCACACCAATGCAAACCGTCTCAAATGCAGGTGGCTGCGCACTTAGGTGCCCATTTGCCCTATACCTTTGTGGGCAACTCTGAAATTGCCGCCTTTCAATTTTGCAACAACATGGGAGAGGTCATTTACAAACCCATTAGAGGGGGGGAAACCACACACTTTTTACACAAAGGGACACAACTTAGACATCAGTTGTCGCAACTTTTACTCTCTCGCCCTGTTATGTTGCAAGCGTATGTACCGGGAATAAATATACGCAGTTATGTCTTTGGCGATGAAGTGTTAAGTGTGCAAATAGAAAGTCATGATACGCAAACTGCTGAAAGCCAGCACCATAAGCCCCTTATCGTCATCACGCCGGCAGATATTCAACGGCTATGCGTGGCTATTTGTAAAGGCTTAGATATGCATTGGTGCACTATCAACTGGCGTAAAACAGCCAAAGGAGACTACTTCTTTTTAGATGCTGATCCCTGCCCTGACTTTCTCACGATTGAGAATCAAACCGGCATGGATATGACAGGGCGACTTATTAAGGTACTGACTCAATAAGCCCCCCTGCTAGAGGCCGCTTGTTGCGGTTTATCTTGTTACTACAAGATAAAGCGGGATAAATCTTCGTTATCAACCAAGCTTTCTAAATGACTATTTACATAGTCAGCGTCGATAACGAATGACTCTCCGCTTTTTTCTGATGCATCAAAAGAAATGTCTTCCATGAGGCGCTCTAATACAGTGTGTAAACGACGTGCACCAATGTTTTCGGTGCGCTCGTTCACCTGCCATGCCGCTTCAGCAATGCGCTGAATACCTGATTCAGCGAATTCTACATCTACCCCTTCTGTCTTCATCAGCGCCTTGTACTGGGCCGTTAGCGACGCATTAGGTTCGGTAAGAATACGGGTGAAATCTCCAACCTTCAGCGCAGATAACTCCACGCGAATGGGCAAGCGCCCCTGCAGTTCAGGAATAAGATCTGATGGCTTGCTCATTTGGAATGCACCAGAAGCAATAAACAAAATGTGGTCTGTTTTAACCATTCCATGCTTCGTTGAAACCGTTGAGCCCTCGACTAAAGGCAGTAAGTCGCGCTGCACACCTTCGCGAGAAACATCACCCGAGGTATTGCCTTCTCGCTTACAGATTTTATCGATTTCATCCACAAACACAATGCCGTGTTGCTCTACTGATTCAATGGCTTTTTCTTTCAAGTCTTCTTGATTCACAAGGCGAGCAGCTTCTTCTTCAATCAGAAGCTTGAACGCATCCTTAATCTTCAGCTTTTTCTTTTTGCTTTGTGAGCCTGACAGGTTTTGGAACATGCCTTGAAGCTGGTTGGTCATTTCTTCCATGCCCGGCGGCGCCATAATTTCTACGCCTACTTGAGGCAAAGCAATATCAATTTCAATTTCTTTGTCGTCGAGTTCGCCCTGACGTAGCTTCTTGCGAAACGCTTGGCGTGTGCCGCGATCTTCCACTTCCTCTTTTTTGCCCCATGCATCTTCAGGCGGGGGGATCAACACATCAAGAATGCGATCTTCCGCGGCTTCTTCGGCGCGAAACTTCACTTTTTTCATTTCGTTTTCTTTGGTCATCTTAACGGCAATATCAGCAAGATCACGAATGATGGTTTCTACTTCTTTCCCTACATAGCCTACTTCGGTGAACTTCGTGGCTTCAACCTTAATGAAAGGCGCATTCGCGAGTTTTGCTAATCGACGAGCTATCTCGGTTTTACCCACACCAGTGGGGCCAATCATCAATATGTTTTTAGGCGTCACTTCTTGACGAAGCTCTGGCTCAAGTTGCATACGACGCCACCGGTTTCGCAGCGCGATAGAGACCGCACGTTTGGCATCTTGCTGACCGATTATATGACGGTCCAGTTCATGAACAATTTCTCTTGGTGTCATTTCAGACATGCATAAACCCTTTTCATTTGGTGTTTGTGTTACACAAACATAGGTGAAGGCGTTGGTTCGCTTTCACTTAGTAATCAAGTACATCTATCGTTTGGCTGTGATTGGTGAATACACAGATGTCGCCCGCAATGGTCAAACTTTTCTCGGCAATGTCTTTTGCACTTAGTTCAGTATTGTCTAATAGTGCGGTTGCGGCCGCTTGGGCATAGTTTCCACCAGAACCAATCGCTATCAAGTCTTGCTCCGGTTGCACTACATCACCATTACCCGTAATGATGAAAGAAGCCGTTTCGTCTGCCACGGCAAGTAGGGCTTCAAGTTTCCTTAGCATTCGGTCAGTTCGCCAATCTTTCGCTAATTCTACCGCTGCCTTGGTTAAATGCCCTTGGTGTGCTTCAAGCTTAGCCTCAAAACGCTCAAAAAGCGTAAAGGCGTCTGCTGTACCACCCGCAAAGCCCGCTAATATTTTATCGTGGTATAAGCGACGCACTTTTCGGGCGTTACCTTTCATCACTGTATTACCCAGTGACACCTGGCCATCACCAGCCATCACTACTTGATTTCCACGTCGTACAGATACAATCGTTGTCACGTTTATTCCCCGTTTCTCTGGGTGCGCCAGCCTAGAAAAGATTCAAATTGGCTAACACGTATAAATCCAATAATTCATAAGTGGGGGATGGCTGGGTAATTTCAAGGGGGAAAGACACGAGGATTAAACCCAGGCTTGTGGCCGAATTCGGTCACAAGCCTTGGCAGTAAGAAGGGTTATAAATTCCAGTACCAGATTTGACAGGTCGCAATATTGACTTTGCGTAAGCTGTGTTTGGCTTTTTCAGCGTCGCGTTTTGACTCGTATGGCCCCAAGATAACGCGGAACCAATCACCGTTACTACCACTACTGTGTCGAATGAGTGCTTCAAGCCCTTGAAACGCAATTTTCGCTTTCATTTCTTCCGCCTGTGCTCGTGTTCTAAATGACGCGCATTGCATTAAATAGCGTTTGTCCGATTTTTCTTGTGCTTCCACGTCAACTTCAACTTCATACCCTGGCAAAGTACGAATATATTCCCATTCTTCTTCTGGCAGTTCAGGTAAGGCTTCTTCGGTTGGCGCAACGGGACGCGCTATTTCTGTATCAACTTCAGTGCTAGCGTTGTCTTTAATTGACCATAAGAACACGCCAAACCCTATAAGCAGCACCACCACAATAACGAGGCGTACGATAGGAAACGAGGCGACAGCACCTTGTTTAGATTGTTTAACCTGCTTGCGCTGGTTATTTTTATTGTTGGGTTTCTTCTTTTGTGGCGGTCGGCCACGAGAGACATAATCGCGTTGAGCCATGGGTGGCAGATTTCCTACTTCTTATGGTTTTATCGTTATCGTAAAAGGGTGATGCACGCAACACGGCCGGGCTAAGGGTTACGTGTGTACCTTTGCACACGAAGTTTATCGCAAACACCACTTGGGTGCTAACTGAAATCGGTAGGATCAATATCCACCGACCAACGCACTTTAGCCGCATCAGGTAGTGCCTGCATATAAGGCAGTGCCACCCGTAAGCCATGATGAAGCGGGCCGCGCTTTTCATTGCTACACACTAACATAAACCGGTAACGCCCTTGTCGCTTTTCCATTAAACAAGGAAATGGACCCGCCACACTGGGGCTGGTAGACCCTGACGGCATGAGAATGTGCTTACATTGCTGTAAAAAACGAAAGACTAACGCGCTGTCTGTGGCTTCCGCACGAATGACAATTTGACTAATATAAGGCGGCAAACCTGCTGCCTTTCTTTCCATTAATGCATGGCGAGCAAAGTGGGCATAGCCATTGTTGACCAAATCTTGCAACAACGGATGATGAGGGTTGTGGGTTTGTAACCACATTTCTCCGGGTTTACTGGCTCTTCCCGCTCGCCCCGCTAACTGGGTAACCAATTGCGCTAACTTTTCTGCGGCTCTAAAATCAGCACTGAACAAGGCCCCGTCACAATCGAGAACCACCACCAGTGTCACGTGAGGAAAATGGTGGCCTTTCGATAAAATTTGAGTGCCAACGAGTAACTGGTATTCACGATTATTAATAGCATCCAGGGTGGTGTGTAATTTGTCTTTCCCCCTTATGGTATCGCTGTCTATTCGCACTTGTTTGGCGTCGGGGAAAAGCGTTTCAAGGCCCTTTTCTACTTGCTCTGTGCCGGTGCCTGCTGTGACTAATTCCGTACTGTGACACGCTTCACAATGACGTGGAATGGCTCTGGTTGCTGCACAGTGGTGACATTGCAATCGATTTTGCGATTTATGCACCGTATAGGGTTTATCGCAACGCTTACAGGTAACGGTTTCCCCGCAGTGATGGCATAACATGGCAGGCGCATAACCTCGACGATTAACAAAAACCAGAATTTGGTTTCCTGCATTAACGTGTTGGCGCATCAGTGTCAGCATGCCTTCGGTAATGCCATAATGAACAGGTTGGTCTCGGGCATCGAGTAAATGTTGTTGCGTACGTTGAGCGCCACCCGCGCGTTGGGTGAGTTGCAGGTGAGTATAACGGCCAGAAAGGGCATTATTGAGGGTTTCCAGTGCCGGTGTGGCACTTCCCAGCAGTAAGGGAATGTTTTCTTCTTTCGCCCTGACGGCGGCTAAATCTCGGGCGTGATACCGTAATCCATCTTGCTGTTTAAAAGATTCATCATGCTCTTCGTCGACAATAATCATGCCCAAGGCTTTAAACGGTGTAAAAATAGCAGAGCGGGTGCCAATAATAATGCCTAGCTCACCGGCTTTCGCCCGCTGCCATACTAACAACCTTGCCGAATCTGTGAGTTGAGAATGAAGTACCCCCACGGCAATGGAAAAACGTTTTTCAAAACGCGCCACCGTTTGTGGTGTCAGCCCAATTTCGGGCACCAAAATAAGCACTTGCTGCTTTGCGGCCAATAAGGGCGCAATAGCCTGTAAATACACTTCGGTTTTGCCACTGCCGGTGACACCTTCTAGCAAACTAATCACAAAACGATGGTGTTGTTGGTTTAGTGCAGCAATGGCTACCGCTTGTTCCTTGTCAGGTACCGGTGTCGCACTTACCTTTAAATGAGACACATAATCAAAGGGTGTAAACGAAGGCATTACCTCTTTCATTTCCACCAACCCTTTTTCGATTAGGGCTTTTACCCCAGTGGGCGAAAACGCTTTTCTCGCTTCTGTGGCTATCATGGGTGATTTTTTCAGCGCGTCTAAACAGGCAAGTTGTTTTGGTGCCCGCTGCAACTTCGCCTGTTCACACATGTACCCGTCTTCTGTTGCAAAGAGGTAAGCCTGTTTGGATGGCTGCGCCGATTCGCCTTTGCGCAGCAACACGGGCAGCATGGCATGCAGTACTTCGCCCGGGGCATGATGATAATATTGCCAAAGCCACTGCGCCATTTTCATCAGTACACCATCAATCACCGGCGTGTCGTCTATGACCTTCTCGATGGGCTTAATTTTGTTGATATTCTCAACGTCGGCCTCGTTTTGCTTTGCTACCACTACGCCAATTAACGACCGCGGCCCAAAGGGAACAGCCACACGAACACCACTAGGCAATGCAACCGCGTGTTGATAGGTGAACAATTGGCGAATGGGTACAGGTACCGCGACCTGAATAAATACCATGAAGACTAAGCCTTACTAATGTGAATACAGAGAAGTAACCCTGTGTATGATCTGGTATTTCTGGAGAATGTCAAACGTACTAGCTTGTCATGTCGCATGTTAGCTTCTGTTGCTATCCATAGGCTAATTGCCTACTGAATAAACAAAAATAGCTTGATTGCGCAGCCCTCTTCCTTTAATATGCGCCGCTCTTTTTACGGCTGCCTGCACTTATGCGGTCGGTCATTTGAATATTAAGTTACGTATGGTGTGCAACTTCGGGTTGTATAGCGATACGGCCTTTTACGTGAGGTAATCCCATGAAACAAGGTATCCACCCAGAATACACTGAAATTAAAGCGTCTTGCTCTTGTGGTAACGTGATGAACATCCGTTCTACACTTGGTAAAGACATCAACCTAGACGTTTGTTCTTCTTGCCACCCTTTCTACACTGGTAAGCAGCGTAACGTTGACACAGGTGGTCGTGTTGATCGCTTTAAGAAGCGTTTTGGTGCATTGGGCAAAAAGTAAGTCTGATACCCTTTTCGCAAAAAAGCGCCTTTATGGCGCTTTTTTTATACATTAAATATACTATTTAAAAAAAGACGTGCGATTAATGCACACTCCCTTTTTGTAAATGCTTCGCCCAATTGCCGCCACTTCGTTCATTGCACGCTTGTTCACTTTCAAATCGAAAACTTTTGGCTTCCCCTTTTACGGCTTCGCAGGCGAATTCCGCAGCTTCTACAAATGCGCTGTACCAACCATTAGAAAGTGCCCTTGCTTTATGTGCCTCGGTTTCAAACACCGCAACAATCTCAGGTCGACGCCAATGCCCTATGTGGGTTAACCACACAAACCCTTCCTGCTTTTGCTTTGCCCATTCACACACATCGGTTAACTGCTCTACCAATCGTTCTTCAGACATCACTTTCTCCTTAACACCGCCAGCATATAGATACTGCTTCATAGAAAATAGAAAAAACGTATAACTTGTAAGGACATCATAAATAATGTGAATAACTAATATTCGACAAGGTGACTGGTCTTAGGAGCCCTCCTCCCCTACATTGAGTTATGTAAAAAGCTGATCAGATATGTACCACTTAATGGCGTGTGATACAGTTGCCGCGTGAGAATACGTCAGCAAACTTGCATGCTATCTGGTTCTCATTTAGGCAATTTTTTGATTCTAATTAATATAAACCATAGCAAAAACTGGGCAATGACAAAGATAAAAATAACCCCCTTTATCGCTAACTGGTAAACACGTTGCAATAACCCTACATCTAAGGATACGTTTACTCATGTCAGATTTTAGACAACGCGCACTCGATTACCACGCAAAGCCTACACCAGGAAAAATTCGTGTCGAGCTTTCGAAGCCGGCGGAGGGTGTAGATGACTTAGCGCTTGCCTACAGCCCCGGCGTTGCCGAGCCGGTGAGAGAAATTGCTGAAGACCCCGACAACGCTTATAAATACACAGCTAAAGGCAATATGGTGGCGGTCATCAGTAACGGGACTGCCATTCTAGGATTAGGCAATTTAGGCCCTCTGGCGTCAAAACCCGTGATGGAAGGTAAGGCGCTGTTGTTCAAACGCTTTGCAGGCTTAGATGCTATCGACATTGAAGTAAAACACCGCACCACTGAAGAGTTCATCAACACGGTGGCCAATATTGCAGATACTTTTGGCGGTATTAATTTAGAAGACATTAAAGCGCCAGAATGCTTTGAAATTGAGCAAGAATTGATAAAGCGCTGTAAAATTCCGGTGTTTCACGACGACCAGCACGGCACGGCTATTGTGACTGCTGCGGGTATGTTAAATGCGCTGGAAATTCAGGGCAAAAATATCGAAAGTGCCAAAATTGTCTGTATGGGTGCAGGGGCCGCGGCCGTTGCGTGTATGGAATTGCTGATTAAATGTGGCGCGCAGCGTGAGCGCATTTACATGCTCGATCGCAAAGGTGTTATTCATACACGCCGGGAAGATTTAACCGAACACAAAAAGCTGTTTGCCAACAATACAGATAAACGCACATTAGAAGACGTCATGGCAGGTGCTGATATTTTCGTTGGAGTATCTGGCCCCGACGTGCTTCCCCCAGAAGCATTGGCACTGATGGCGGAAAACCCAGTGGTGTTTGCGTGCTCTAACCCCGACCCTGAAATTAAGCCAGAACTCGCCCACGAAGTGAGGCAAGACCTTATTATGGCAACGGGACGCTCTGATTACCCCAATCAAGTGAATAACGTGTTGTGTTTTCCGTTTATTTTTCGCGGCGCATTAGATGTGCGTGCGAGCGCGATAAACGACGAAATGAAAGTGGCGGCGGTAGAAGCGTTGCGCAGTATTACAAAAGAGTCGGTTCCTGAAGAGGTGCTTAAAGCCAGCAATAGTGAAAGTTTGGCGTTCGGAAAAGAGTACATTATTCCTAAACCGATGGATCCACGATTATGTGAACGTATCGCAGGCGCTGTGGCTCAAGCGGCGATTGATTCTGGTGTGGCCAGAATACCGGGTACCTCTACGGACTAACTTGCTGCCGAGTTAGTCACTTATCTCAACCCATCTAACCCACACGGTTAGATGGGGCTCTTTATTAGGCTTGCGGGCGGCTAAGATTCTTTTTCATTTTCTACACTGGGGTCTATCCCCATCTCTTCCATAATCCGGCGCGCCTCTGCCGGAATACGATTCGGGTTGTCTTTTTTCAAGTCGTCATCATTGGGCAATGGCTGACCTGTAAATGCGTGTAGAAAAGCTTCACACAACAATTCTGAATTAGTCGCGTGTCGAAGGTTATTAATTTGGCGACGTGTGCGTTCATCCGTTAGCGCTTTAAGTACATTAATTGGAATAGACACAGTGACTTTCTTTACTTGTTCACTTTTTTTGCCATGCTCTGCGTAGGGGTGAATATAGTTACCGTTCCACTCTGCCATTATACTAACTCAGTCCACTTTTATTTTATGTTATGAACCGAAATTCTAAACAAGTTCACGAAAAGGTCAATTGAGCAGTGTAAACCTCTTGACGTCTAGACATATATTCATTAATTTAGACGTCTAAACGTCTATAAAAGAGTAATAAGTCATGGTTTCTTACGCACAAGGTGTGGATGCACTCAATCAGTCTCTGTCAGAGCTGCGTGATATTGATGTGTCATTCGAATTTTTCCCTCCCAAATCTGAAAAGATGGAGCAAACCTTGTGGAAGTCAGTAGAACGCTTGGCACCACTAAACCCCAGTTATATGTCGGTTACTTATGGTGCGAACAGCGGTGAACGTGATCGTACCCACGACGTAGTAAAGCGCATTCAACAACAAACGGGCGTTGCCGCCGTACCTCACTTAACCTGTGTGGATGCCAGTCGCGATGAACTTAAGCAAATTGCAAAAGACTATTGGGATTCCGGTATTCGCCGCATTGTGGCGTTGCGTGGCGACCTTCCTCCCGGCGTCCAAAAAACGGAGATGTACGCCTCTGATCTCGTGGCATTGCTAAAGGACGTCGCTGACTTTGATATTTCTGTCGCCGCTTACCCCGAAAAGCACCCAGAAGCCCCTAACGCCCAGTTTGATTTGCTCAATCTTAAGCGCAAAGCTGAAGCCGGTGCCAGCGAAGCCATTACCCAGTTTTTCTTTGATACTAGTGTGTTTCTTCGTTTTAGAGACCGCGCCGCGGCGGCCGGTATTGATTTGGACCTCGTGCCAGGTATTTTACCCGTCACCAACTATCAAACTCTGGTGAAATTTGCGGGCTTTACCAACGTTCACGTACCAGGCTTTTTACACAAAATGTTTGATGGCCTTGATGACGATGACCAAGCCACACGTAACCTAATTGGCGCAAATATCGCGATGGACCAAGTGAAAGTACTAGCAAAAGAAGGGGTGAAACACTTCCACTTTTACACCCTCAACAGAAGCGAGTTGAGCTACGCTATTTGTCACATGTTGGGTGTACGTGGCAACGCGGCAAAATAGATTTAAACGCTTTAAGATGAAACCCTTTGCTAGTCATGGGGCACGCGTTATACCATTTACCTTAATTTATAAAAATGCATACAAATAATGCAAGGTACTTAGGAGTGCTCTAGTGGACTGGGAAAGGGTTTCAAGCGTTTATCAAAAGGTATCTCCCCCCCTTAGGGATCTCTTTCGTATTTTCATTAAACGCTGTAGAGAAGATAATATCACTATCTCTGCCGGCCATCTTGCTTACGTGACCCTCTTATCATTAGTGCCGTTTATCATGGTGACATTCACCATTATGTCGGCATTTCCTGCCTTTGCCTCCGTGCGCAGTAAGCTAGAACATTTCGTGTTTAGCAATTTTGTCCCTACCGCCAGTGATGTGGTACACAAATACATGACTGACTTTGTAGGTAACGCATCACAAATGAGCGCCATCGGCATTTTGTCGTTATTGGTGGTAGCACTCATGTTGATTTCTAATGTGGACAAAACCCTTAATCGTATCTGGCGTACGCAAAGTGACAGGCCTATTGTGTACACCTTTGCCATTTATTGGATGGTGATTACCTTGGGCCCTATGTTAATTGGCTCAAGTGTGGTGGTCAGTTCTTATTTAACTGGCCTTGCAACCTTCACAGAAGAATATACCCCAGGCTTAGGTACCTTCTTACTCAGCCTGGTGCCGAGTTTTGCCGCGCTTCTCGCCTTCAGTATTTTATACATGGTGGTACCCAACCGCAGAGTTTACGCTCGTCACGCATTTGGCGGCGCCTTTGTGGCTACAGTGGCATTTGAAATAACCAAGAAAGGGTTCGCCCTTTATGTGACCAACTTTCCATCCTACGAACTCATTTATGGCGCTTTGGCTGTTATCCCTATTCTGTTTTTGTGGGTCTATATGTCGTGGGTGATTGTGCTGTTTGGCGCTGAATTTACGTGTAGCTTGGGTGAAGCGCTTGACCATAGAAAAGCGGAAAATGAACCTCGTAAGGTGCCTAAAGAATAGCGTCGAAATCAGTTCAATAACGGCAGCGAGTCAGCCTGACAGACATAAAAAAAGCGCGATGTTAGTCGCGCTTTTTTCATTTAAAGCAGACGCTAGTTATTCATAGCTGAAATAAACGCATCTGATTCTGCAATGGCGGCATTCATTTGACGAATAAGCTGACTAACATTGGTTTCAATGCTAGATAGCTCACCCTGCAATGCGCCAATCGCGTTGGCATTTAAGTTATGCTTTAAGTACAACACATTATCTTGCAATGCCTCTAACACTGGCGGCATTTTGCTTTCAGCCTTACGCATTGCAGCCATTAAACTGCTGTATCTACGCTTAGTGTCACGAAGCTTAGCGGCACTGTCTCGTTTAAGCGCACCGCTTTGGTACTCTTCCAGCTCAGCTTCCCACTCGTCAAACAAGGCCTCGGCCACACTTTCAACTTTATCGATACGCGCCGATACATCTTCAGCTGCAGCGACACTGTCTTCGTATTGGCCATTGAGGTCGTTATAGACTTCTTCTAGTTCGCCACCGTCAAAAGCCACCGCTGCACTGAACGCTTCTAGTGCAGAGCTAAATTGCTCCTGTGCATCTTCTTGCGACTCTTTTGCGTTTTCCACCCTATCGACCAGGATATCACGCTTCTCTACCCCTACCTTTTCCCAGGCGGCGTAATATGCCGATTGACAGCCGGTGAGGGCAACAATAGTAAACACGGCGAGTATTGCGCGCATCATAATGCTGATCTTCCGCTATAGCGCGCTGCGCTTATAATAGAAATAATGTGCAAAATGACACCTAGGGGCCAGAAAATGATGGCCAATACCACAGTTGCAGCAAGGGCATAGCTCACACCCACAGCAATAAAGTAAAACAGTGCGCCTAATATACGCCCTTGTACTAAATGGCCCAACCCTGGAATAAAAAAGTTACAAATGGCGGCAATGACATTGCCTCCCGATCCTTGACCTGACATACAAACTTCCTCGCAATTGCTCTTAGAATATGATTATGTAGATTTATGTAAGCATAAACTAAACTAAAACTGGCACCCGCACAACGCGTTGAAATAAAATGAAACGACTTTACCCAGATGTAACCTGCTATCAAAGTGGATTTGTGGATGTAGGAAATGGGCACTCGCTCTACTACGAGCAAAGCGGCAACCCCGACGGTATCCCCGTACTCTTTGTACATGGTGGGCCAGGCGCAGGCCTGCCACCAAACTATAAATGCTTTTTTGATAGCCAACGTTATCGCATTGTTGGATACGAACAAAGGGGGTGTGGCCGCTCTCAATTCCACCACGCCACTCACCATAATGACACTTGGCTAAACGTAGATGACATCAATACCCTACGCGAACACCTCTCTATTGATAAATGGCTCCTTTTTGGTGGTTCATGGGGGTCTACCTTAGCGTTACTCTCGGCACTTAAGTATCCTAGTCACACCCATGGATTGATACTTAGAGGCGTATTTCTCGCGCGGCAAACCGACAGAGACTGGTTTCTTTCTCCCCAGGGGTGCGCAGCACAGCTATTTCCTGAACATTACCGAAAATTTACCAAAGACATAGATCCTCCTCTGACTAGCGAGTCAATCTGCTCCCATTACAATCAGGTGCTTAGTGAGCACAACGAAGTTCGCCGACACAGTGCACTTAAACGATGGTATCAATGGGAAGAGCGACTATCACGCCTTGCTTTACCCCCAGGAACGGGAGAATCTATAGGTCAATACCCGCTCTCGCTAGTGACAAGCCTAGCCACGCTAGAATGTCACTTTTTGCTTAACAAATGCTTTCTGGAAGAAAACTATATTCTTGATAATATAAGTAAAATTAAAGATATCCCCGGAACCATCGTTCACGGCAGATACGATATGATATGTAAAACCGAGGCAGCAGAGAGCTTACATCGGGCATGGCCGGCCAGTCAGTTACAGATAATTCCTGATGCTGGGCATAGCACTTCAGAACCCAGTATTGCCTATGCGTTATGTAGAGCGACCCGAGATATGTCTCGATTTATTCAGGAAAGCAAAAAATGATTGGATTGATTCAACGCGTGTCACGGGCTAGCGTGACGGTTGAGAGCAAGGTTATTGGTGAAATAGACCAAGGTATTCTGTTACTACTTGGCGTTGAAAAAAGTGACGGTGACGATGAAATTGAGAAGCTTGCCAATAAGGTGAGTCGATACCGCATGTTTGCTGACAGCGACGGTAAAATGAACCTAAATGTAGAGCAAGTTGGCGGAAAGATTCTCGTGGTATCCCAATTTACACTCGTCGCGGATACGCAAAAAGGTAACCGACCCGGCTTTTCTCGGGGCGCAACCCCAGAACACGGCAAAGCGGTTTACTTAAAGTTTGTTGAAGCCCTTGAGGCGAAAGGGCTGGCCGTGGAAACCGGAGAGTTCGGTGCTGATATGCAAGTTGCTTTAGTTAACGATGGCCCCGTTACCTTTCATTTTAAGGTATAATACTCGCCTAAATTCGTGTGTACCCACATATTTTGGGAAAAACAATTTTGATTTTCTCGTACTTCATATAAGGCGTATTACCGTGTATAAGGTTGTCACACCAACAAGCAATACAGACTTTGACGCGTACTTTCAGTTTCGCTGGGCTCACTTACGCCAGCCGTGGAATTTCCCTCCGGGATCGGAAAAAGACGAGTACGAGCAAGTCGCAGAGCATCGCATGATTGTTGATGGTAAAGGCAACATCGTGGCATGTGGTCGCGTTCACCTTAACACCGCAGAAGAAGCGCAAATACGTCACATTGCGGTAGACACTCATCACCAGCGTAAAGGCTTAGGCCAAATGATGATGAGTGCACTTGAAAATGTCGCCAAAGAGCTTGGTGCAGAGCGTGCGGTTACCAATAGCCGAGAAATATCTATCGACTTTTTTACCTCGTGTGGTTTTTATGTGGAAAGAGAAGCCCCAAACGAATTAGGCATGCTTAAACGCCAGCAAATGGTGAAAAAGCTCACCGAAAATAACTCGTTAGTGATGCACCCTAAATGGTGTAAGTCATTACAACAAACATGGTCGGACACCATACCCATTACTGAGCATATGGGGATTAAGTTATATCAGTACACGGGGCGCACGCTTGAAACCCGTGCATCGTTAAACAAAAATATCAATATTCATGGCACTATGTTCGCGGGCAGTATTTTTTCTTTGGCCACCCTCACAGGGTGGGGGCTAATTTACTTACAACTAAAAGAGCGCGGACTGGAAGGGGATATTGTCTTAGGTGATGGAGACATTCATTATCATAAACCCATTACCATGAAACCTCGGGCCATCTGCAACATAGAATCTTTGTCCGGCAAGTACTCTCCGTTGGAAAAACAACAAAAAGCGCGATTTGAGTTGAGTGTGAATATACTCGATGGCGATACCGCGGTAGCAGAGTTTGAAGGGGTATTTTGGGTTTTACCTGCCACGGAGAACGAAAACGACGACCACTAGTCCCCGTGTCACCGCTAACCTATCACGACGTATGACTACATGGCTGCGTCAACCTAGTGGCAACGTAAACTAAGCTCTCATTTTTTTAAGACAATAAAAAAGCGCCATTATAAGGCGCTTTTTCGGAATGTGATTACCCTGCTGGGTAACGAGACCTGACTAGGTTTAGCTATGTGATGTCTATTACGCCACCATAGCCGCTTGAAGTTTTTTCATCGCGTTCTTTTCTATTTGACGAACACGCTCGGCAGATACTTCATATTTATCGGCCAAATCTTGCAAAGTAATTTTACTGTCTGCCAACCAACGGGTTTCAATAATGTCCTGACTACGCTCGTCGAGGGTTTTGATTGCAGAGTAAAGACGCTTACTTGCGTTGGCATCCCAGTCACTGTTGATAACATCAGTTTCAACATCTGACGATTTATCTTCTAAAAACTGTACAGGTGCAAAATTGCCGGTTTCATCTTCATCAGCCGACAAATCGAAAGCTTGATCTTGGCTGCTCATTCGCGCTTCCATTTGAAGCACTTCTTTTGTACTTACACCGAGCTCGTTAGCCACAGTTTGTACTTCTTCATGAGTAAACCAACCCAAACGCTTTTTCGCTTTACGTAGGTTAAAGAAAAGCTTTCTTTGTGCTTTTGTGGTGGCGACTTTCACAATACGCCAGTTTTTAAGCACAAACTCATGAATTTCGGCTTTAATCCAGTGCACCGCAAAAGACACTAGGCGTACACCCACAGTAGGGTCGAAACGCTTCACGGCTTTCATCAAGCCAATATTACCTTCTTGAATCAAGTCGGCTTGTGGCAAGCCATAGCCAGAATAAGACTTTGCAATATGCACAACAAAACGCAGATGCGACATAACCAGCTTACGTGCAGCTTGGAGATCTTCATCTTCGCGAAGACGGACAGCGAGCTCACGCTCTTCTTCCGCACTTAACATATCAATGCTGCTCACAGCTTGAATGTAGCCTTCGATGCTACCATTGTGAGGCACTGACAGTGCCATTGATTGTAAGTTGTTGCTCATTATTCACCTCATTCGTTGCCGCTTCATATTAGCAAACTAATATAAGCCGCGCGAGACCTAATTGTGATCAGAAACCTAACCAATATACGGATATAGTACTCATCTGCTAGAGATCAAGACCAAATCACAAAAAAAAAGTTCATTTTACTCATACGTGGATAGACAGATAGGTGCGACACCTGCGATTAGCAGCACACTGCTACCTGCATATACCTGCATACTTGAATCTACGAACTAAAAAATATCACTGTCCCATTATAATTTAATGACAGAAAAAACCCAATCCGTTCATCCTATCATACTGACATCAGCCGCTTTTCAGGCGGTTGGACACCGACTTCTTCTGGCTGTTCTAGGCCACGAATATGACTATAGTGCTTTTACTCGACATTTGCGACATCAACAATTAGATTAATAGCGTCGCTTTTTTCGATAGAAGACTATCTACCTGAAGTACGCCCCCCATCGCGTAGATAAAAATAATGATAAATAATGAACGCTGAGAGATAAGAGGTCCTTAATGTTCGCGTACGTGGCCAGACAACCCATTTTTGATGCACAGCAGCAGGTATATGCCTACGAGTTGTTGTTTAGAATGGGAGAAGACAATTGCTTTCCCGATATTTCCCCTGACGAAGCCACTTCCAAAATATTGACTTCTACCCATCTAAGCTTAGGTATTGAAGAAATTACAGGAGATAAAAAGGCGTTTATCAATTTTCATCGCGACACCTTGATGAATCATTTCCCTACCTCGCTAGATCCCAGCAAAGTGGTGATCGAGGTTGTTGAAACGGTGGACGTCGACGACGCGCTTGTCTGTGCCTGCAAGCACATTAAGGAAATGGGGTACCCTATTGCCCTAGATGACTATGACATGAAAGGAAAGTGGGAAGCCTTTATCCCCTTTACCAGTGTTATTAAAATAGACATTACCGACATTCCCCATGACGAGATCCCGGCACTGGTTGAACGGTTTAAAGCGCATAACATAAAACTGGTGGCTGAAAGAATTGAAACCCACGAAGAATTTCAAACGTTTAAACATATGGGGTTCGACTACTTTCAAGGTTACTTTTTAGCGAAACCTGAAGTCGTCAGGCATAGGAAACTTGGGCCAAGTAGTTTAACCATGATGGAGTTACTTACCCTAAGTAGCCGCCCTCAACTCGATTTGACGCAAGTCAATACCATCATAGAGCGAGATCCTTCCTTAACCTACCTTTTGCTTCGCTTCATCAATAATCCGCTTATTAATAAAAGGCACAAGATCACGTCATTGAAGCATGCCTTAAACTTCATGGGCGAAGTGGAAGTTAAAAAGTTTATCGCGTTACTTGCGCTCGCTAATCTCAGCGAGAGTAAACCTACTGAACTTATGTCTATGGCCTTAGTTAGAGCAAAATTTTGTGAACTCGCCTTTGCCGATATGAACACACACAACGACCCCATGAAGGGGTTTCTCACAGGCTTACTGTCGTTGCTAGACGCCATGATGGAGCAACCCATAGAAGATCTTATTCGTAAAATACCTATTAGCGACGATGTAAAATCGGCGCTATGTGCCGAACGGGGTCATCTAAGAGACACTCTTTTACTCGCCCAATGTTTTGAACGGGCAAATTGGGGAGGGGTTAAAAAGTTAGCGTCTAAACATGCCTTAAAGCAAACCAAACTGCATGATTACTTCAATGAAGCCATAAAGTGGGCACATCACGTTCAAGCATCAACCACGAAAACGTAAAGAGGCTCGTCATTTTTTATACAATAATAACGAAATTCTGCATTTAATGTAAAAACCCTGTAATTAGTTGACGTGACACATCTTTAGGTCGATGATATAGATTCACGCCGCTACATTGCCGTCATGTAAGAAGGTTGAATTTTCAGGAAATTTTATGTTTGCGTTTATCGCTCGAGAACCCATTTTAGACAAAAGCAAAAGCGTTTTTGCCTATGAACTTATCTTTAGAGATGGAAAAGGCGGTGCGTACCCAGAACACTCTCCTGAAAAAGCACAATACATCGAAGCGCAGTTTCACCCCTTAGGTTTAGACGATATTAGCGGCGAAAAAAGTTCGTTCATCAACTTTTCATCGGAAACCCTTATTTCACGCTTCCCCACCACTCTGGATCCGGCATCGGTGGTGGTTGAATTGGCTGATAACCCGTTTACAGAAACGGGGCTACTTGAAGCCTGTCAACATATCAAGCAATTAGGTTATCGGCTGGCAATTGATGATCCTATGATGTTGAGCGCTAGGCACGATATTCTGCCTCTTATCGACATTGTGAAAGTAGACGTGTCCCGTACTCGTTTTGAAACCATTGAAAAACATATTCCTCGTTATTTAGATGCCAATGTCAAATTGGTAGCTGAACAAGTGAATACACCGGATCATTTCGCCACGTGTTCAGATTTAGGCTTCGACCTCTTTCAAGGCTACTTCTTTGCCCAGCCTGAAGCCCGAATTGTGCGACAACTGCCCGCCTCTAAAATGAACATTGTCGATTTGATGGGAGAAGTTTCTGGCGATAGCTTTGATATTAACCGCATAAGTCATGTGATTGAGCGGGATGCGGCGTTAAGCTATTTGCTTCTGAAGTTCATTAATAATCCAGCCATTAATAAACGCTATAAAATCACTTCCTTAAAGCACGCCCTTAATTACATGGGCGAAGTCGAAATTAAGAAATTTATTGCGCTACTAAGCCTGACTAACCTGGGTGATGAAAAGCCATTAGAAATTATTCACATGTCTTTGGTGAGGGCAAAGTTCTTTGACTTACTCTCACAACAAAGAGGGTTAAAGGCCAACCCACCTATTGGCTTCCTAGTCGGGTTATTTTCGTTGCTAGAAGGGCTATTAGACCAGTCAATGTCTGACATTGTGAAGCAGCTGCCACTTTCCGACGCTCTTAACAATGCGCTGTTAGGCAAAAATGCCGAGTTTGTTCAATACATGACGTTAGTTAAGGCGTTTGAAAGTGCGTTATGGATGAACGTTATTAAGGTTGCCAAGAACCTAGATATTGATCAGAAGCAGCTACACACCCTCTATAACCAAGCTATTGTTTGGGGCAATGGCGTAAGAAGTGTGATTACGGCCCATTATCCACAAGCCCAAGTACGAGCAAACTAAGCCAAAAGAAGTAGGCAAAGTAAGTTGCCCCGGTGCTGTCTTGTTTAGCTGCTAGCTTGGCTCAATCTGCCTACCTTAGTTCAATCTGCCTACCTTGGTTCGATCTGACTAACGTGGCGCTGCACTGATATACGTGAACCCAATAGGCCAAGCGCCACTGACAAGCCTAGCATGGTCAGTAGTGCCGTGCCTGTAAGCCCTGTAATATTAAATTCTTTTTGATACATAGCGGCAAATGTTTGAATGCTACTGTCCATCCACCACAGAATAATAATCACAGCGAACCACGCCATTAAGCCACCTAGCAAACCATACCAAAACCCGGTATACAGAAACGGACGATGAATAAATGCGTCTGTGGCGCCCACCAGTTTCATTACCACAATTTCATCATGTTTATTAAGTATATTGAGGCGAATAGTATTGCCAATAATCAGCACCACAGCCACAAACAGAAGCAGACCGATAAGGGTGACTAAATCACTGGCAATGTCCACTAGCGCGTACAGGCGCTCTAACCACTCAATATCTAGCTTTCCGATATCCACTTCTCGCTGTTGCGTTAACTTATTCAGTAGCGCTTTTGCGGCTGTAGGCCCAGCGTGCTTATCAGTTGGGGTCACTAACACCACATCGGGTAAGGGGTTAGATTCTAAATACGCAATGGCATCACCTAAGCCAGACAAATGCTGGAATTCTTTTAGTGCATCATCCGCGGGTATGTAAACGACTGTGTCAATTTCTGACCAGGTGTTTAATCGTGCAACCAACTGCTGAGCACTGGTTGACGACGTAGACGATTTCAAAAAGAGCGATATTTCAGAAGCTTGCTCCCACCCCGCGGTAATCTTTTCTGTATTTTTTACCATGATATAAAGTGTACTAGGCAAGGTTATGCTTAACCCCAGCACACCAATAGTCATTAACGAGGCTACCGGTTGACGCCATAGCTCACCAAGACTAGACAATGCTTGCCTAACATGGCTAACAAAAAACATCACCAAAGATTGAATAACCCCAATTTTGACACGCGACGCCCCCGCTTTTCGATTTGAAAAAAGAATACTCATGATTGCCAACCTTCATCCAAACTGTCGTTGAGGCCGTCAGTGATCATTTGCCCATTTTTCAATGTCAATGTACGGTATTTCATACGTGCTATTAGCCCCAAATCATGGGTGGCAATGAAGACAGAAACCCCCGCTTGATTGAAATCTTCAAATAAGCGGATAATTTCCATAGACAGTTTTGGATCTAAATTACCGGTAGGCTCGTCGGCAAGAAGCAAAGGCGGTTTGTTCACCACTGCACGGGCAATGCCCACACGCTGTTGTTCACCACCAGATAGCATAATAGGCAGGCTTCGGCTCTTATCCCTTAACCCAACCATTTCTAACGCGGCGTCTACGCGCTTACTGATTTCTTTGTGGGTGTAACCTTCAATCACTAAGGGTAATGCCACGTTGTCAAACACCGACTTATCCATAAGCAGCTGATGACTCTGGAATATCATGCCTATATCACGTCTTATATAGGCAACATCTCGCCGTTTGATGGCGTTAAGATCGTGGCCGTTAATTAAAACGCGCCCTACGGTAGGGCGCTCCATAATACTGATGAGTTTAAGCAACGTACTTTTTCCCGCGCCAGAATGGCCGGTTAAAAACGCCATTTCCCCTGGGGCAATATGAAAGTTAACCTTACTCAGTGCACGTTGGCCGCCTGGGTAGGTTTTGCTTACCTGCTCAAACTTAATCATGAATGTTCCCTACAAAATGCCAGTGAAATTTATTTTGCGACGTCGCCACTCTCTATTTCACTAAACAGCGCATCGATGAACTCTTGGCCATCAAATTGGCGGAGATCGTCTATGCCCTCGCCCACTCCGATATATCGAATAGGTATACCAAATTGATCAGCAATAGAGAAGATGACCCCACCCTTAGCCGTGCCATCCAACTTCGTTAAGGTAATACCTGTTAGCCCTACGGCTTCATTAAAGAGCTTCGCCTGGCTTACTGCATTTTGGCCTGTGCCGGCATCTAGCGTCAGCATGACCTCGTGGGGGGCATTTGGGTTAAGTTTTTTCATCACCCTAACCACTTTTTTCAGCTCTTCCATAAGATTATTTTTGTTCTGTAAGCGACCCGCTGTATCCGCAATAAGTACATCGCATTTACGGGACTTAGCCGCTTCTAAAGCGTCATACAATACAGATGCACTGTCTGCACCTGTGTGTTGTGCGATAACCGGTATATTGTTGCGTTCGCCCCACACTTGTAGTTGCTCAACGGCCGCCGCACGGAAAGTATCACCCGCCGCTAACATGACCTTTTTACCTTGCTGCTCAAATTGCTTAGCTAACTTGCCTATGGTGGTGGTTTTACCTACGCCATTAACGCCTACCATCAAAATAACAAAAGGCCCATCTTGCGCGTCGTGGCTTTGCATAACGTCTGGTAAGGGTTGATTTACCTTGGCGAGCATATCTGACATTTGCTGTTTTAAAATATCGAGCAAGGCTTCGGCATCTTTCAAATCTTTTCGAGATGCACTGTCTGTTAAATGGGTAATAATTTTTTGTGTGGTATCCATCCCCACATCGGCGACAAGCAATTGCGTTTCTAAATCTTCGTATAGCTCATCATCTATGGTTTTTCCCTTAAATAAGCTAACAAACCCGCTGCCTAAATTAGCCTTTGTTCTCGATAAGCTATCTTTTAAACGTGAGAAAAGTGATTTCTTTTCTTTTTTCTCTTGCGCTGTTGGCGTGGCGCTTTCTTGTTTTAAGCGCGCAACAGCTTCCTCGGTTTGCGCTGTATCAACGACCCTTTCCGTGGCAGGCACAGCCTCACTGACACTAGCGGTATCGACACTGACATCGTCTTTTGCGGTAGGCGTATCTACAATGGCATCAGCCTCTACGGGCACACCTTCGTCTCTTGTCGCCTCTGGCGCTTGATCGGACATCAAGTTTTCAGTTTCTGAAGGTGTAATAGGTGATTGCGTCGTTAGCACATCATCTTCGGCGTCACTGCCTGGAACTTCTAATGGTGTGACATTTTCTTCAGCAAGCGCTTGCGGTACTTCCTGCGTATCGTCACTGACGGTGACGTCAGGTATGTCAGATGAACCTTGCGGCTGCGTACTGATTTCGTTGCTATTGTCTGTATTCGACTCAGAAAGCGTGGAATGCTCTGTTTCGTTTTGAGTCGTTTTTTGTTTATCTGCTTTTTTGTTCTTGCTGAACCAGCCAAAAAGTTTCGACATAGTGAGGACAAATCCTTATAAATTCTGCGCAAATTCGGCTACACTGGCCGGATATTGTATGAACCAATGATACCACTGTCAGCTACCATGAAGCGAGTTTCTCGCCCTGCTAGGGCATCATCAAACACAAATCGTAGAAATACTACGCATAAAGCCGGAAAATCAGGTCATATTCGGATTATCGGCGGTCAGTGGCGAGGTAGAAAACTCCCCGTTATCGACGCAGAAGGTTTACGCCCTACCACCGACCGAAATAAAGAAACCTTGTTTAACTGGCTAATGCAATATACGCAAAATGCCCGTTGTTTAGATGTGTTTGCTGGCGCAGGCAGTTTAGGTTTAGAAGCGCTTTCACGCTACGCGGCAAGCTGTGACTTTATTGAACTTGATAAACAAGCAAGAGAGCAATTAGTCGATAACCTTCGTACACTTGCGGTTTCAAAAGAGAGCAGTGCGTCGGTTCACCCAGGTGACGCTCTTGCCGTTTTACCTCAACTAAACACACTTCCCTACGATATTGTGTTTGTGGACCCGCCATTTAACAAGGGATTGGTCGAGCCAACTTTAAACGCCCTCGACGCATTGGCATTAGTGCAACAAGGCAGCCTCATCTATGTGGAACACGAAGCCGCCTTACCGCCTCTTTGGTTACCTGACCATTGGCAGGTAACAAAGGAAAAACACACCAGTGCACTGCGCTATTTTTTAATAGCAGTCAGTTAGAGCGCCAGCCCTATATTGGATATACCCTCTTCTAACGCAATAGCTTTTAATTGCTGAGCGGCTTCCTTTGGCGTGCTTGATTGCTCTACGCATGCCAGCAACGCATCTTGCACCGCAATTTCAAATTCCATTAAAGGATGAGACTTCACGGTGTCATCATCGGCTTCATCACTGGCAAGTAAATAGGCTTCTACACTGCCCTGTGACAGCTTGCTCACAACCACGGCACCTTGTGGATCATCACCGGCTAATAAATTAAGTACCGCAGCCACACCAATAGCGGCATCGATTGCTGGGTATACGCCGTAGGTATCAAAGTCTTGCGTGTCTGGCGTGCCTACTTCCACTTTCTCCAGTTGCACCCCAATATTAAATTTACTCTTAGGGGAAGTTATGGCCTCCCATACTAAATCGAGACAGCTTCGTAGGTTGGCTGGCTCTTCGTACTCTGAAACTTCGCAAAAAAGTGCGTAGTTAGGGATCATACGCTCTAAAAGAGAAGCGCTAAATGCAACGGCTTTCCAGCCTTCTAACGCGCGAACCCGTGCGAATGTATTAAGTTTTTGCTTTGCCATTTAATTTGCTCCGGTGGCATGCATAAAGTATTGGGTGGCACCATCAAGTAACATCTGGATTGCGATCATAACCAAAATCATGCCCATTAATCGTTCCATTGCCACCAAGCCTTTTTCGCCTAGTAGTTTATGAAACACCCCTGAAAACATCAAAATAATAGCGCTCACCGACCAAGCTGCGGCCAAGGCTATTGACCAGTCTGTCATGCGGTCTGGATTCTGATTTGCTAACAAAATTAGCGCGGCCAACGTGGAGGGACCCGCAATCATTGGAATGGCCAATGGAACCAGGAAGGGTTCTTCTCCTACTGCCAGCCCACTTTGGTGACCGGCGGAGGGAAATATCATTTTTAGTGCGATAAGAAAGAGAATAATACCACCAGCAATGCTGACCGTTTCTTGTCCCACGTTGAGGAAGTTTAACACTGACTGACCGCTAAATAGAAAAATAAACAAAATGACAAGCGCGAACACAAGTTCTCTTATCAAAATAATTTGTCTTCGTCGGGGTTCAATTGATTTTAGTACCGACATGAATATAGGTAGATTGCCCAGGGGGTCCATGATCAAAAATAACATGACTGCGGCAGACCAAGTGTCCATGGGTGTTTATTCTCCAATAGATTCCTGCGTGTACGCAGAAAAAATGGTGCTATTTGTACGTGATGAACAAAAAGCACTCGAAAAAAATGAGATTTAGGCTTAACTATAAAGATTACGTCCTAAGAATACACCTTAAGATTACGCCTTAAGATTACGCCTTAAGAACAATGCCATATCTGTACTACTTTTGGTGTAATAGCGAATCGGTTCTCTTGTTTCGCTGTGAAACGAATGTATTCACTGAGTACGGTTAAGGTGATTGGCGTAAAGTGTAACCAAAATTAGAAAGAAACCCAATAAAATACAACAACGTGTGGAATCAGCAGAATGAGTTTAATGACGGTAAAAGAAGTGGCTGCCTATCTGGGTGTGAAAGAAGTTCGTGTGGAAAGGCTAGAGCGTGAAAGCTTATTAGTATCTAAAGAAAAAGACACTGACGGTAATCCCCTTTTCGACAGCGGTGATGTGGATCGTTACAAGCAATTAGCCGAGCGTTTGGGCGGAATTTAATTTTCCTCCTTCACGCATTTCCCCCCTATACGTGCCACACGGGAATGTGACACGCAAAGGGGGAACATGTGTAATTAGGCTTTGAAATCGTGAAGCATACGAGCAATCGCTCGGATGCCTTTTGCTGTAGCCCCAACAGGCATTTCTGCCGTTGCACCACCATGATAAGCTGCAGCTAAATCTAAATGCACCCACCCCTTGCCTTGTGGATTAACAAAACGAGACAAGAATCCAGCCGCATTCGATGCGCCGCCGCCTCCGCCCCCTTTCATGGGACGGCTATTCGCCGTATCGGCAAATGCCGATGGACAACGATCGGCGTGAAACGCCTCTAAAGGTAACGGCCAAAAACGTTCATTTTCAAGTTTAGCGGCATTCAGCATTTGCTCGCGAGCACTGTCGTCTTTTGAAAATACGGCATGATAGTCAGAACCTAGTGCCACCATTGCAGCCCCCGTTAAGGTAGCAGCATCGATAATCAGTGGCGCGCCCGTTTCTGTTGCCGCCATTAAGCCATCAGCTAATACTAAACGACCTTCGGCATCAGTATTCACCACTTCTACCGTCACCCCATTTTTATAGGTGAGCACATCACCAAGCTTGTAAGCGTGGCCGCTAATCAGGTTTTCCGCACAGCATAAAAT
>ERZ724563.19-NODE-19-length-82545-cov-5.351525_pt1 | contig 82545 bp, 69 predicted proteins | sample MGYA00375857_ERZ724563 | MGnify/ENA primary metagenome ERZ724563 (study PRJEB28725, sample SAMN03264850) | marine sediment metagenome | biome: marine pelagic biome; feature: marine oligotrophic desert; material: marine snow | place: Pacific Ocean:North Pacific...
ACATCGATCACACAAAAACTAAAGCAATGTCACCGCAAACCAATGGTATCTGCGAGCGCTTCCACAAAACGATATTGAATGAGTTCTACCAAGTTACGTTCCGTAAGAAACTATATGCGTCGCTAGAAGAGCTTCAAAAAGATCTGGACGTGTGGATGGATTACTACAACAATGAAAGGACTCATCAGGGCAAAATGTGCTGTGGCAGAACGCCACTGGAAACATTAATCGATGGGAAACGGACTTGGGCTGAGAAGAATCTAGCTCAAATCTAAACTGACAGCGACACCTGAAAAACGGGTAACTGTCAGATCAAGTCTGAGCTAGTACAGATTAAACGTACTGACCGCTTACTCTCAAACCCGCATTTATTAATTGAAACACCGCTTATCTATGCAACTATTTTGCGGTAACTCATCACGCCCTGTTATCTCAATCGACTGGTCAGATATTGACGATCGCAAAGCGCATTTTCTTTTACGCGCGGCAATATCTCTTAAAGGTAGGCCCATCACACTGTATCAAGATTTGCACTGCAACAAGACTAAAGAGCAACCAGCCACACACAAAGCATTCTTAAAGACATTGCACGCCATGTTTACTTCAAATTATCGCCCTATAGTCGCCCCATTATCGTCACCGACGCAGGGTATAAATCGCCTTGGTTCAGAGAAGTACTAGCACTAGGGTGGGATATTGTTGGGCGTATCCGCAAGTCACATTTTTACTCCCTTGATAGAGGAAATACGTGGCAATGTATTCGTCATCTTTACGGACAAGCAACCTGTCGACCGAAGCGTTTTGATAACAGCCAAATAGTAAGGAATAACCGCTTTACCTGCACGCTAGTTCTGTTTAAACAGAAAACGAAAGGACGACATGCTTCAAATCCAGATGTTACACGCAAAGCCTCAAAGCGCTCAAAAGTGCATGCGCAAGGCGCGAAAGACCCGTGGCTATTAGCCACATTACTGACGTCCCACCGAAGCTTATCGAAACAAGTTGTAGCCATTTACAGGCAACGAATGCTAATTGAAGAGGGGTTTAGAGACATGAAAAGCACCAAGTTCGGGCTTGGCTATGAACAGAATAAAAGCGTGAAAAAGCAGCGTCTCACCATATTGATATTGCTGGCAACATTGGCGTCACTGGTTGCTGTTTTATTGGCGATGGTACTCGTTATTGATGGTTTGGTGCGCTGATTTCTCAGCTTCCATGCGCTCACGATTTGGTAGGTGATTTTGAATGACCTGTTCGTGACACGCATCATAGCTGGCCTTAGATTGGGCCCAACAAGCTTCTCCACCGTTATCTAAACAATACTCCAATTTGGTTACTGCAAGTTTATTACAACGGATGAACTCGTCAGCTGTAGCCGAAGCAAAAGCGACTTTACTGACAAGTAAACTAATCATGGTGAGTAACATAACTTTCAAATTTTTTGCTCCGAGCAATCAACTCGATAAAAGTGATTAGAAATTCCACACTATAATAAGGCCTTCTAGCAATCCTTCATTCCATTTAAGGTTTAATCTATAAAATCTGAGTATGAGTTGACTGCTTCTTGAGGGGAAGATCTTTGCCAGAGCTGATTGTCATAGTCATCACGAATCGTAAAAGCTTCTCCACACATCTCATACGACATTGCCATAACATCTCGGTGTTGACAAGCGTGATACAAAGTTTGGATATTAGGTTCAATCGTCACATTCTCGCATGAGTATTGATATTGTTGCTCAATTTCATCAATCTCAACTTCTAAACGCAAAATAGCTGGCCGCGCTAGCGCACGCATAGCTCTTCCCACCTCACTTTTGTCATGTTCGTAGCGTCGAAATTCTTTCACCGCATTATTGTAATTATCTATTTCTCTATTACGAGAAGCGTAGATTTCACCGCATCTTCTGATTGTGTTTGCTAAGTCATAATCAATCTTTTCATTCCATTTTTGTTCGTGACGCTCCCTCGCTTTTTGTTCTATATCTTCGTCAATCGACGCCATGCTTGTAGTCGAAAATAACAAACTCGCTAGCGTGAAAAGTGTAAACATTGCATGTTTTATAAAAGTACTTTTTAGGTAAGCAACGTTACCCAATGTTGATATTTTTCTATGCACCATCTTTTCCTTTTTCTTTATTCTGTAATTTGCTAACTTCATCCGCTTTCGCTTTTGGGTACAATTTGTACTTTCGCGTTAGTAGACATTTCCATTTAAGGCAATGGAATGACGTATGAAACTGAATAAGCCACTGCTCAACAGTTTACTCACCCACTTTGAGTATTAGTATCATTTTCGTGCAAGTTCGTCACTTGTTAAGCGCGAATTCTGCGAAATTGCAGCCTTTATTGAACATATTGTTAACGCGATAGACGAAGGGCGCGTTTGATTTAAAAAAGCTTTAAAGCGTGACTAATTTAAACCCAGTTATTTGTTTATTCATGTGCAGCCCCGCGTTTCGCGGGGCTTTTTATTGGTAACCCCATTGATTCCTCGTTATATGACTTTTACTTCGTTAAAAAGCTAGTGTGCTGCGCGAACTTTCCCTATACTTTTTGTAAATCGTTTAAAAAAGGAACAGGGAATGTATCGATTTGGCATTGTAGGCGCAGGCATGATTGCGGACTTTCATGCTCAGGCCATTAACGCTATACCCAATGCAGAGCTAACAGGGATTTATTCACGTTCAATCGATAAAGCGAATGCGTTTGCACAAAAACACAACTGCACACCTTTCGACGATTATACCGCTTTTATCAACTCTCCCAATATTGATATTGTGACTATTTGTACTCCGTCAGGGTTCCACTTAGAGCCTATATCCGCCGCTGCAAAGGCAGGAAAACACATTATTTGCGAAAAGCCCCTTGAAGTGACTGCCGAACGAGTGGATGAAATGATAGCGGCATGCACAGAAAATAATGTGATGTTAGCGGGCATTTTCCCTCGGCGGTTTAATGTCTCATCGCAGCTACTTAAAAAGGCGTTACAGCAAGGTAGATTTGGCAAAATTGCCATGGCCGACGCCTATATTAAATGGTGGCGAACGCAAGAATACTATGAAAGCGGCGCATGGCGTGGCACTTGGAAACTGGATGGCGGTGGCGCATTAACTAACCAGTCAATCCATACCATCGATTTATTACTCTATGTGATGGGTGACGTAAAATCCGTTCGGGCTGAAACAAGGCTTGTGGCTCATAAGGGAATAGAAGTAGAAGATGTGGGTATTGCCATGCTGGAGTTTGAAAATGGCGCGCTGGGTGTCATTCAGGGTTCAACGGCGTGTTGGTCTAAAAGCGGACATCCAGCAGAAATACAAATCACCGGCTCTCAGGGATCGGTATTCATGAGCGATGATAAATTCCGAGTGTGGGAGTTTGCTAATGAAACTGCGCATGACGATGAAATTAGGCAACAATATGGCCTTAACGAAAACGAAGCTGGAGCAGGCGCAGCCGACCCTTCAGCCATTGATTTTGTTTGGCATCAGAGAAACTTTGAAGACGTTTTACATGCCCTTGAAAACCATACGCAGCCACTGGTCGACGGTTTCGAAGGGCGCCGCTCTATTGCCTTACTTAACGCAATTTATCGATCGGCGGCCAAAGGTGGTGAAAAAGAATTTGTTTAAACTGCCCACTAATTAAAGCCAGTTATGGGGTCAGAGTAAAACCCGCATGGTAGGCATACGAATCGGTACTGCTATAGAAATAAGAATAATTGACCGAATAATATTAGGAACGTACTCTGGTACGTTCACGCGTAATGGAATACTCATAATGACAACAAACAAGATCTTCGCCTCTTTTGCACTTTTGCTTTGTTTTGCTTCATTATTGGGCTGCGCAGAGCCTGAAGCCCTACCCGCCTCTCCCTCCCCCGCTGAAGAATCAAAAGAAGCCAACCTTTTGAAAACCGGGCTAACTGAACGTATTCGAATTGAAGGGCAAGAGATTGATTACCAATCTTTGGAACAAAGACAGGCACATTATGATGTGCCTGGTGTGTCTGTCGCGTTTATGAGAAATGGGCAACTAGCGTGGACCATGCAAAGCGGCGTTAAAGATGTAACCACTGAATTGGTTGTTGATGAAAACACAGTGTTCCAAGCAGGCAGTATTTCTAAACCCGCATTTGCCTCGGTATTAATGAAATACCGCCAAGATAACCCTATTGATTTAGATACCGACGTAAATAACTTGCTTACCAGCTGGCAATTGCCTGAACACGAATGGACTGGGCAAGAGGTTGTTTCGTTACGCAGATTATTAAGCCACACCGCGGGCACCACCGTACACGGCTTCCCTGGTTACGCAGCTGGTGAGCCAGTACCTACTTTGCAACAAGTGTTAGAAGGTGTGGAGCCTGCTAATACCAGCGCGGTAGTGGTTGACCTTCAACCGGGCACGCAAATGCGTTATTCAGGTGGCGGCACTACGCTCGCTCAACTTACTTTACAAGACGTAGCTAACGAGCCCCTGCCAGTTATGTCACAACGGCTTTTGTTTACACCTTTAGGCATGACGCGTTCTGGCTTCGAGCAGCCCATATCAGCTGATTTATCAAACAATATGGCTACGCCGTATGACGGAGACGGTGCACCAGTAGAAGGTGGCGCGCATACTTATGCTACGCTTGCAGCAGCAGGCATGTGGAGCACGCCATCAGACATGTTGAAAATGGCAAGCGGCGTTCGTAGCGCGTATTTGGGGCAAAAAACAGATTGGATATCGCAAGCTACTGCACGAGAAATGTTAACCAACAATACGCCAACCAATGAAGCACCTAATGTTGGCATCGGCTTTTTTATCAACATGGATGACAATGGGGAAATTCTGGGCTTTGGTCACGGCGGCGCAGATGCAGGATTTATGTCGCAGCTATACCTTGAGTTAGATACCGGCAATGGCTACGCCATTATGACTAATGGCAACAATGGCATGCAGTTAATAAGCGAGCTAGAAATACGTTTAAAAGAAGCGTTAGATGTAGGCTACTCGGAAGCTGAGGTTAAGAAGTTAGTACCCATAAGCCAAAAGGAATTAGGTAAATATATTGGAACCTATGTGGTGACCACCCCAGTGAATGTTGATGTGGTGCTAGAAAAAACAAGCAATGGCTTTGTGCTTAACGCCTTACCCTACGTTGAAAATGAAGAATATTTTCATGAGGGAAGCGGGCGATTCTTTGCCAAGAATGGTAGTAGTGTTCGTTTTGAAGACGATGCTGAAGGCGTGCTGGCTAAGACGCTTGTTATGGATGGGAATATTCGGGGTGTTAGGGAATAGTCAGCGGTAAAGCTAAGTGCTCTCGTAATGTGAGGCTTTTTTACCGCACTGGTATAAATAAAGAAATTTTACTTGGTCTGATTGCGGCGAATATTCACGATCAATTTTGAAACTCTTCTTTTAATCGTCAAGCCCTTTCAATGAAGCAGAGTTTAAACCCGACCTTCAGTGTAAAATTACTTAAACCGGCCCCTTATCTAACATCATCGAATTCCATGACATAAGAAAAGTGCTAAAGCCTTAAAACAATAAATCATTAAAACCTATAAATAAAGAGACATTAAAACCTATAGGTGATATACCACTAAAACCTATAAATAAGGATTGATAGCTGGTCAGTATCACGAGTAATAGTTGGAGCGAACATGAATGACATATCACAAAAACTAGCAAAGTCGCTTGAGCAATTACAAAAACTTCAAGAGTCAGGGACTGTCGCCATCCAGTCTAAGCAACTTAGCAGAGTGCATCGAGAGCGGCTATTGAAGCACGGGTTTATTCGCGAGGTCATTCGGGGTTGGTACATACCGGCGATGCCAGATGAAAAGCCGGGCGACAGTACATCTTGGTATACTTCTTTCTGGAGCTTTTGCGGCGCTTATTTGTCACAGCGATTCGACAATGCCTGGTGCCTCTCACCTGAACAATCAATTAGCCTGCACATCGGCGATAGAACCGTACCTCAGCAATTACTCGTGCGCTCGCCTAAAGGCAATAATAAACCTACTGCCTTTTTACACAACACCTCCATTTTTGATGTCAGGTTGAACATGCCAGCCACAGAATACATTGAAAACTTGGAAGGGCTAAATGTCTATAGCTTAGCGGCTGCACTTGTTTACGCTTCGGCGAACCAGTTTCAAAATGCGCCTATCCAAATACGTACTGCCTTATCGATGGTGACAGATGCATCCGACGTACTATCCGTTTTACTTGCAGGTAATCACAGCGTGATTGCTGGCCGTTTAGTGGGCGCCTTTAGAAATATCGGCCGGGATCTGATTGCTGACAATATCTTAAAGGGCATGCAAGCGGCCGATTTGAAAGTGCAGGAAGAAGATCCATTTGCAGAAAAAGTGCTGGTAAACTTTGGTCGTCGTGATGTGTCGCCCTATGTTAATCGAATGAGGTTAATGTGGGCACAAATGCGTGAAAGTGTTATCGCTCACTTCCCTGAACAAATACAACAAAGCGTCGACATCGAAACCTACATGGCTGAAGTAGAAGACAAATACGTTACAGACGCATACCACTCACTGTCTATTGAAGGCTATCGGGTGACTCACGAATTGATTGAGCTGGTTAGCTCTGGCAGCTGGCAAGCTGAAGGTTCAGACGAGAGTAAAAGGCATTTAGATGCTATGGCCGCCAAAGGCTACTGGAATGCATTTCAGGAAGTTAAAAAAGCCGTGTTAGCGGTGTTAGAAGGTAGAAACGCTGGCGATGTATTGGAGCAGTCACACAGCGATTGGTATCTGGCTTTATTTGGCCCAAGTGTGGCTGCTGGTATTATTAAGCAGTCGGACTTGGCTGGTTACCGGACAGGACCAGTCTATATTCGTCAATCTATGCATACTCCACCAGGTAGAGAAGCGGTTCGCGATATGATGCCGATACTCTTCGACTTGCTCGCAGAAGAGAAAAATTCAGCCGTCAGAGTGGTACTGGGGCACTTCATTTTCGTCTACATCCATCCTTACTTTGATGGCAATGGCAGAATGGGAAGGTTTGTCATGAATCTAATGATGGCATCGGGTGGCTATCCCTGGACAATTGTACCCGTCGAACGACGAGATGAATATATGCAAGCGTTGGAAGCTGCCAGCGTCAACCAAGATATCGTGCCTTTTACAAAGTTCTTGGCATCGTTAGTTTAATCAGTCTTAGTTTAGGGGAAGTGGGCATCGGGGGGCTGTCTGTGATTCGGTCATTAGATGAACAGCTCCCCATTGTTTTGCATCGTTAGTATTCGGAGTTGTAGTCGCCAATCTCACCAGAGGACTAGTTCTGCAACCACATTTTGTGAATAAAGCAGTGCGAATATACCAAATATTTATACGCAATCAGAGACAAAATATGACCCTCTTGTTTAGTGCTTTTTCGAACAGTGAAGGTGGTTCATCCCCGTGGGCACGGGGAACACTTGATGCACTGCGCGTAAAACTCGCGCTTGTGCGGTTCATCCCCGTGGGCACGGGGAACACATCTACGCTAGACAAGCGGCTTTCGAGAACGGCGGTTCATCCCCGTGGGCACGGGGAACACTCAGCTAGTCTGCACACGCGAAGAATTCGAAGCGGTTCATCCCCGTGGGCACGGGGAACACACGACGGCACGCTGGACGCGGCTCTCGTTAACCGGTTCATCCCCGTGGGCACGGGGAACACCGCAAGCGGTCGACAAACTGGACGCAAAACAACGGTTCATCCCCGTGGGCACGGGGAACACGCCCGTCTTTTACATCACGGTATTTCATGCGGCGGTTCATCCCCGTGGGCACGGGGAACACTGAGTATTGAATCATACTAAATATACGTGTAACGGTTCATCCCCGTGGGCACGGGGAACACAATATGACCATAAAATTCTGCGTTCTCATCAACGGTTCATCCCCGTGGGCACGGGGAACACTTAATACGTTCTTTAGAAGTTACCTACGGAGACGGTTCATCCCCGTGGGCACGGGGAACACTATTCCCAATAGCGTTGATAATTCTCTCAACGCGGTTCATCCCCGTGGGCACGGGGAACACAACTTACCGGAAATTCCGGATAGTTCAGCTTTCGGTTCATCCCCGTGGGCACGGGGAACACGAGCCCCGCGACTTTATTGTAGCGCTCGATCACGGTTCATCCCCGTGGGCACGGGGAACACGCCTTGGCTGCCTCGGCTGCCTCGCGCTCGATCGGTTCATCCCCGTGGGCACGGGGAACACGAGATCCAGATTTGTTGCAACCCTACGACCCTCGGTTCATCCCCGTGGGCACGGGGAACACCAGTATCCCAATGGGGTGAAACTGTTCCGCTCCGGTTCATCCCCGTGGGCACGGGGAACACATCAAGACATACCGTTACAGTCTGGGTGTTAGCGGTTCATCCCCGTGGGCACGGGGAACACAATTTTTGAAATTGTATTCTGAGACACGTTCGCGGTTCATCCCCGTGGGCACGGGGAACACACTTTTCGATGGTCTTTCATGCGGTCAAATTGCGGTTCATCCCCGTGGGCACGGGGAACACTTGGTATCGATTACTGGGTAGCAGAACGATTACGGTTCATCCCCGTGGGCACGGGGAACACCTTACCATACAACCCGGTTACGTTTGACTCGCCGGTTCATCCCCGTGGGCACGGGGAACACCACTTCTAAGTCGGGGGCTACGTTGTTGATCACGGTTCATCCCCGTGGGCACGGGGAACACAAAAACTCGGCTAATTCGGCCGGGATCTCGTCCGGTTCATCCCCGTGGGCACGGGGAACACGTTAACGTAGAGGCCATAGGCGCAAAATTTGACGGTTCATCCCCGTGGGCACGGGGAACACGGGGTCGTTCCCCAAGTGCCCAACCAGAATTACGGTTCATCCCCGTGGGCACGGGGAACACATGATAAGCGGTACCAACCGGGAACCAGAAATCGGTTCATCCCCGTGGGCACGGGGAACACGAGATAGAAGCAAGTGATGAAGGGTTTCAGCGCGGTTCATCCCCGTGGGCACGGGGAACACACCGAATGGCACCGCATCACCATGTATAAGCGCGGTTCATCCCCGTGGGCACGGGGAACACTGTTTATGTTGGAGCAGTTTAAAAGCAAGTTACGGTTCATCCCCGTGGGCACGGGGAACACCATTCGCTTCAAATAGTGATTTGCTATTATTACGGTTCATCCCCGTGGGCACGGGGAACACCAAAAGCCAGCCACGACAATTATATTTGCTCACGGTTCATCCCCGTGGGCACGGGGAACACCCATTGCGGCCCCGTTCGCAATGTTTGCAAAGCGGTTCATCCCCGTGGGCACGGGGAACACTTTTGCATGTGCGACGCAATGTGCAAATAGCCCGGTTCATCCCCGTGGGCACGGGGAACACATTAGCCGTATTTTTAAATTGTGGGTAACTCGCGGTTCATCCCCGTGGGCACGGGGAACACTTCACTCAAAGCCCTGACCTAACCAGTCGGGGCGGTTCATCCCCGTGGGCACGGGGAACACGTCTGCTTTCTGATTACGTGTTTCTGTTTTGCGGGTTCATCCCCGTGGGCACGGGGAACACGTAGCTTTCTGTACTCCATTGTTTGGTACGGGCGGTTCATCCCCGTGGGCACGGGGAACACAGGAGAGGCCTAATACATGTTCGCACTATTCGCGGTTCATCCCCGTGGGCACGGGGAACACAAGATTCATAAATATCGTCCGCCAGATGACACCGGTTCATCCCCGTGGGCACGGGGAACACATGACTAACACCAAAGATGCAACAACTAGAACCGGTTCATCCCCGTGGGCACGGGGAACACGAGCAGGGCGCAGAGTTTTTAAGTCAGTCTTACGGTTCATCCCCGTGGGCACGGGGAACACACTCTCGCACCCTCTTGCAGCGCTTTCTTAAACGGTTCATCCCCGTGGGCACGGGGAACACCATGAATGAATACATACTGATTGAGCCGTACACGGTTCATCCCCGTGGGCACGGGGAACACTAGCTGATGGACTGATGAACACGCAACCGGTACGGTTCATCCCCGTGGGCACGGGGAACACTCATTTAAGTTGGTTGCATTTGACCCACCTCACGGTTCATCCCCGTGGGCACGGGGAACACGGTAAAGACAGCCCCACTAGATTTGTGATAGAACGGTTCATCCCCGTGGGCACGGGGAACACACAACTGGCTTGCATCTGCGCTGTCGTTTCGACGGTTCATCCCCGTGGGCACGGGGAACACGATATGTGCAATGGCAAGAGTGATGAAAGCGGCGGTTCATCCCCGTGGGCACGGGGAACACTTTTAATAACTCCAGATTGCGCAGCGCTCTCGGCGGTTCATCCCCGTGGGCACGGGGAACACTACTGTATAGGTATCTCATTGAGGCTATCAGGCGGTTCATCCCCGTGGGCACGGGGAACACCTTCCGTAGCTGTTTACATTAATGAGGTTTGGCGGTTCATCCCCGTGGGCACGGGGAACACCCACAGAAGTCATATGTAGAGAGATGCAGATGCGGTTCATCCCCGTGGGCACGGGGAACACTAGACCACGCTGGATGCATCGTAAAGCACGGCCGGTTCATCCCCGTGGGCACGGGGAACACCGGCGTACAAATCTTTTGTTAACTCATCCATTCGGTTCATCCCCGTGGGCACGGGGAACACTTTCACAGACCACGCTTTTCACACCTACATCGCGGTTCATCCCCGTGGGCACGGGGAACACTATGTAGCGTACACAACACCTGTTAAGCCTGACGGTTCATCCCCGTGGGCACGGGGAACACTCTAATTATAGACAGTTGATCTATAAAAGAAAAAATAAAAGTTAAAATTCTACCAACTTTTTAAAGAACAGAATTATGAATTTTGGTCAGAATCAATAGGTAAAAATCGGACCAATCTTAGTCCATCAACGTCAATAGGTTCTCGTCTATTTTCACCGAAAGTCTGAAATTCAAAGCCAGATTCATTATTGGTTGCCCATGCCATTACTGCATTTCCTTCATCAGCCAACTCGGTTATCTGATACCAAATCATTTCGCGAACTCGCCTTGAAACATTCCCAACGTATACACCAGCTCTAACTTCTAATAACCAAACAGCAAGCCGTCCTCTCAATCTAGGGGGCACAGCTTCTGTCACCACAGTTAACATTGTCATTATACTTATCCCGTTCTGTGCCCTTCGTTTCCGATATTCTTAGGCTCTGGTATAACCGGTGGTTGACTATCCCTAGGGGGCTCAAGAGGAGTTATCTCTCCAGCACTCAAGACGTCTTCAATTAAAGGAATAAGGCGGTTTAATAGTTTGTTTTCTCGGAAAATATTGCGGCAAGCAACGCGCACTTCTCTATCAGGACTGCGAGGCCGTTTCGAGGCTATTTTGAATGCTTCTGGTACTACGGATTCGAATTTTACTATATCAGCCATGTCATAAACGAATGACAATGGCTTACCTGAATGAATAAACCCAATCGCAGGGGCGTACCCTGCGGCTAATATTGCTGCTTCGGTTACGCCATATAAACAAGACGTGGCTGCGCTAATGCATTGATTAACGACATCGCCTTTATCCCAATCTTTGGGGTCGTACTTTCGGCCTCGCCATTCAACACTATACTGCTTAGCAAGCAGTTCATAGGTTTTACGCACGCGTGCTCCTTCAATACCGCGCAGTTGATCTACACTTCGTCTTTCTGGGGCAGGTTCTCCAAATCGTAGCTCAAACATTTTACGAACCACTTTCAATCGCAAGTTCTCATCAAGTGCCAGTTTGGCTTGATACAACAATTTGTCTGACCGTGCGCCACCGGGTTGACCTGCGGCATACAGCCTCACCCCAGCTTCACCGACCCAAATTAACAGAGTACCAACTTGCGCTGCCAGTTTTATCGCAGCATGAGATACCCGAGTGCCAGGCTCAAGCATTATGCATACAACCGAACCCACGGGAATGTGCATGCGCTCGCCATTGACCTCATCGATTACCACAAACGCACCATCTTTGACGTCGATTCGCCCCATCCCAACGAAAATCATAGAATTGCGATCTTTAATAGGAATAGGTTTAAGTGGAATAAATGCCATATTTACTCCTTTAATAATGGATTTTTGGAGGTATTTGCTGCAATCAGGACCTGCATTTGCTGAATGGCTAATTGGTTCAGTTTTACAATCCTCTCTGATTGCTTAATGCCCTGCTGAATAAAATAGGCATTCATGGATTCCATATTAGCTGAACAAACAAGTTGATGAATGTTGGCGTGATCGCGCATATTGCCGCTGAGCTGAGGGTTTTTATCGCGCCATTGCTTAGCCGTAACACCAAAAAGTGCAACATTTAGCAGATCTGCTTCGGTGGCGTATACACAGGCTATTTGTTGGTTATTTAGCGTTTCCGGAATGAGGTGCTCTTTTACCGCATCGGTATGGATCAGGTAATTCACTTTTGCGAGATTACGTCGAATATCCCAGCCAAGTTGTTCGAACTCTTGTTCTTTTAAACGTTGGAACTCTTTAATCAAATAGAGTTTAAACTCAACAGAAATCCAGCTGGCAAACTCAAAAGCAATATCTTTTTGTGCGTAGGTACCTCCATAGCGACCGGCCTTTGAAATGAGTCCAATCGCATTGGTTTTCTCTATCCACTGTTTGGGCGTTAGTGTGAAACTATTCAACCCTCCTTCTTTTTTAAAGTCATCGAATTGGATGACTTTAAAAAGAGATTTATTGAGTTGCTCCCAAATACCTAAAAACTCGATGGTATTTCTGTTCCGCAACCAATTACCGATTATCACACCGGTTCGGTCTTTATTTTTGAACCGGGCAATATCTGTAATACAAATATACTCCACGCCTTCCTGGGTCATGGTTCCGATTGTTTGTTCAAGAGCTTGCAGTTTGGGTTTCATAAACGTCCCTGTTTAGTTTTTTACGCTCGTTTAATCATCATTAATCCGCAGCCCATTCCTTTGGCTCTGCCAAATCCCTTGGCGTATTGATTAATGAATTTTAGTGGGTCTTGAACTGTTAACATGCCCTGATAATCAACGCTTGAAAACTGTATCTGATGACGTTTTTTCTGAACCTTGTGCTGGGTATAGCCATCAATGGACGGTTGGAAATCCAGAGTAATCCCCCATTCATCCAACCTTTTCTCGTTATTTAACCAATTAATCGCAGCCTGTTCCATATGCATCTTGAGCGTTTGTGCATCCGGTAATTCGTCTTTAACGTTATACTTCGCCTGCATCATCACATCATGGCGGCGCTGCTTTCCATCCTCACCTTTTACACAAACGGTAGGATTAACTCTCAGCTTGAATGACAGCCGTTGCCCTTTTTTTAATTTAGGCTCAAATACTTTGGTTACACACGAAAAGATAGGTAGGCTTGCTTGCGGTTCAGTTTTGGATAAAACATAAAATTCCGGCATGCCCGTTATACCCATTTCTTCCCGATACAGAAAAGATCTTTCTGTAACATTTGAAAATAACTGCCATATTAACTGGTGTGATGCGTAAACTCCGTTGCGTTGAAGCTTTGCTAATTCTTGGGCTGTTTGCGGGCTCGATACCATTGTGACTTTTGATAAAAACATTATTTAGCCTCCCGCAATGTTAATTGATGCATAGTTCGCTTTTTAAACTGCCAGCGTCCACGATGCACAGGCTCATCCCAAGGTTGGTAAGACTGGGTGAGTTCATCGTCGAATTCCGTCGCATTGCCCTCCCAAAAATAAGTTACGAAGCCGTTAGCACCAAACCAATATTTGTCTGATTGTTCTGAAACAACGGGGGGAAAATCGGTATCTAAGGCTTGCTGCAACGTCTCAGTTTCAATAGTCTTTGGTGAAAGAGGTAAACTAAGAGGACAAGATTTACGCCCTAAGTAGAGGGGAAATACTGGTTTTTCCAACGCGGCCTTTATGGCTGAAAGAGCTACTTGGGGGTTAGCCCTTAACCAAACAGCCACTACCCAAACCCCATCACAGCGGTAATCCCGGCTGGATAATACCGTATTTAATTTTGCTTCACTTAGCTCGCTTTTACGAGTTAAATGGGTCACGCCTCTTTTTTCTGACGGCACCTGGGCGGTATGATAATCTCGCAATATGGAGCTGGGTACACATTGCTTCACGCCAAACGAAACACTTTGCTGTAGCGCTTCGAGTTTTTCAGCATTATCTGTGGTAATTCCCAATGCAGCACCGAGCAAGCCTAATAATGCTGAACGCGTGGGAGCAATGGCCGTGGCTCTATCTCCTCCCACTGCTGGCACGCCCCAACTCGCCATTGGACCGTAGAGCCGAAAGACTAAATATTCTTTCATTGTTACGCTCCAATTACTTTGCAACGAAATCTAATAGTTCGTTTAACGTACCTTCACCTTTCACAGCGTTAATTGTGTAACGCGCATCCGCACACTTGCCGTAAACCGCATCAAAATTCGCCGCTTGTTTTTCTATTGCAGTAATCGCCGCATCAGCCATATCGTCGTCATGAACCGGCCTAAGATATGCTACTGACAATGACCGTGGTTGTTGTTCACCAACTTCAGCCATGACATAACTGGCATACGCGCGTGATGCGAAACTGTTTTGCTTGCCTTTGGGAGAGACTTTAACCGCTGCTTCAGTAAGGGCTTTTATGGCGCTGTCGGCCAAGGCTTCATTACCGCCAAGATTTTCGATGAGTTGAGATTTGTTAATGCAGATATAGCTATAGAATAAAGCCGCCGCAAAGTTAGCTTCACCTATATGGGCTGAGCCAGTGTCTGTTTTACCATCGTTTAAGTCATCAACCGCAGTAAAATAGTCATCTTCCACCAATACCTTGTGAACACTGATTGAGTGGGCCACCTGACAGGCTGCTTCTACATTGAATTCTGGACTGGATGCCAGCATTCTGCCGAATAGGGCAATATCGACTGAAGTACGATCTGCTTTTAGCAATTTCAATTCATCAACAGTTGGCTCTCGTTGCTCTTTGCAAAGTAGATCTGCCAATGCCAAAACAGCTTCTTTTTCAGCTGTGCTGATATGAGCAAGCTGTTCTATTTCTAATGGTTTGTCTTTTTTGACCTTGCCAAAAACCCCAGCAATAGATGAAGCCCATGACGTAGCCTGCTTCTCTTTTACACCACCAGCTACCAAGGTGTTAAATACTTCTTCTCCTAGTTTTTTGGTACGAATGCCGATTTCGCCAGACATGGCCTCTTCAAATAACTCGGAAACGCGCCAGTTTCTTTTCAAACTTTGTGAACTCACACGTAAGCGATCAAACCCGCCCATCTTTGCTGTTTTAGGGCGTCCGAGATCGTCACGGTTTAAGTTTGAGGGTGCGTAGGAAGTCAGTAAGTGAAGTTGAATAAATTTGCTCATGTGATTAATCCTTTTTTCATAAAATAGTTGCTTAGGCGTATATGTTTAATTTGCCTGGTAGTAATCCATTGCCCAACGTACCGCAATGCGTTTGTCAGCTTCTCGGGGGTAATTTGACGTTAGTTCCTGGTACCAACAACAGGTATCTTTGGCTAACTGCGTTACTGATGCTTTGCCTTTTAGTTGTTTTAAAATTCGCCTAATTCGACGTAAAAACTCTTCTGGCGCTTGAGCCTGTTGCAATTGAGCGAAACGCAATTCACTCACCACAGGTTTATCCCCGTCGCCCTTTCTCCCGGCTAATTTAGCAAAGCTTTCGGTATGGTTGTCTGACACAAAAACAAGAGCGCCGGCAACCGCTGCCCAACAAAGCATGTTTTCGCTAACTTGCTTGTCACTGCCTTCAGTTATGTCACTACTTAACGATAACCAAAGCGCTCTGAATCCTTGTGAGAGCAACACCGCATCAATAGATTCAGCTCTTTTTAATTCGGCTTTCCATGCAGTGGGAGCAGCCTGGATCCCCTCTTTTTTCAATTCACTCGCGCTCGCATACATAGATTTCCACCAGCGAAGTGCCGTTGATACCCCGCGTTGAAGTAGCTCTTTATTCATTAGTTGGTCTCCTTATTCGGCTCAATTTGGTGCTCCGTTTCAAATTTTTTGAATGATTTTGAATACAGCCCTTTTAACAGGTTTTTTCTTGCTCCAATTCGCTTCTCCATGGTGCGTTCAGAACCCAGTTCAGATAGCGCATATTCATCGAATAAAGACAACGCAACATTCCTAAGAGTGGACAGCCACTGTTTTGCTTCCATTGAGGTTAAGTACAGGAAATCACTACTCATCAACTGCTGCACGGCCGCGAAGAACGCAGATTGAGTTTGTTGCCAAAAGGCGGTTTCAATAAAACTAAAATCCCCTTTTGCATCACCGGGTTTATCAAACCACGCCGATTTTATCTGGCTGCGACAATGCCAAAGGGCATCATTAGCGATAGTCTGAAGTTGTTTAATGTAGTCAAGAATGTTTTGTTGCTTAGCCGGTGGAACCTGATAAAGCGGCATGGTTTCTGAGTACCAACCACGTGCTTTCATGTTGTCCATGTCGTAGCCAAAAACCCATAGTCTGGCTTGTGCCGTTACATCCTCTAAAATGTCATCGTTGACCAGATGATTAAAAGAACGAACTACACTTGCACACATCTGCTGGGTTTTGCCGCCATCGGGTGAGCCCGTCAGTGTGAGTACGTCCCAGATCTTATAGGTAATGCCGCCAGGTTGACCTTTTATAGACAAATCTTCCTGGTCCGGCTTTTTTAAGTCACGCTTATACGGTGTAAGGGGGTGTGACCACGAGCCAGCATAATTGGCACCATAATTCTGAGTCTTATAGAGTTTCACCAGCTGGCTACAAGACTTTCCGGTAAGACTGCATTCGCCAGCAACATCTTCGACTATCAGTCTTATGCGTCTTGGCATCGACCAGAACATATGTAGCGGGTGCACATCTTTCTGATAAGTTTCGCTCCCCTTCTTTGCACTGACTCGAGTTTTACCTAACCATGGGAACACAGTGTCACTGTGTAAATCTGGGGCGGAGTAACGTTCATCATTAGGCGCAACGTTTAACCACAGTTTTTGCCAGAGCGGGGAGTTTTCATTTTGTGGCATTACCAAGGTAGTAAGCGGGCCACCACCACGAAGTCCGGTACGATGTCCCTGCCCACCAGCAGGAGCATTTATCTGGAGAGTAAAAAGCGCCAAAACCGCCATAGGCAAAGACATAACTTCACCAATCCCTCTTTTAACAAAGTGATCGGTATTCAGCTTTAAGCCATTTCCACCTGGCGCTTCGATGAGTAACCCCGAAACTGAGGTTGGCTTTGCCTCATCCAAACTATCAAAGTCTTGCATGAAAAGCGGGCCATCACCTGTGGCATTGAATGCATGTTCTGCTTTGGAAAAAGCTGGCCGAAGGGCATCTTCTGTTGGTGGTTCAAGATAGTTATCTTCCCATTCGAACTCATCATCAGGCGCGAAACAGGTTTGCAATAGCCCAATCGCAAACTGATAGGCTGCGCCCTGAAAATCAGCCCTTGGTAGTGCAAAGTCGATGACTTCTGGTTTTGCAATGGCGGTTATCGGCAACGTTTTTTCAGCGATACTTCCATCTGGTTGTTGCACGTTAAACAACAGCCAAGGCTCTTTGAGTAGGTTCATAACTCTTCCTTGATGATTTTTTGATAAAAACCAGAGACTGGAGAGTAACCAAAGCGTTCATCCTGTTCTGGTATCCAACATTGTTTGAATTTAAGCACTGGGTATTTCGCGATCAATTTATCCAATTGCTCCTGATATTTTTCCGGCACTGGGCTTAAATTGTCTGCGTACTTATTTTTTGCGAGTTTCAGCGTACTTAACTGTATTGCATGCTGTTTATGCTCGCACCAAAAAGTTAACCGTTCCTGCGCATCTACTTTTAATAGCACAATCTGCACTTCTTCCCGCTCACTGAGCCGGGTATTAATTTCAACCTCATCTTCTTCCCAGCGCCCACGGTTTGTTATTTGATATCCCGTTTCCCAGTTGAGCTTTCTGGCAAATGCCTGATTTTCTCTCGCTCTTTCATCGCCCATAACCCTTTGCTCCTGGGCAATTAAGCTGGCCGGAATTTGCTCTCTCCCTTCATCGCTATACACCGCTTCGATTAACTGTCTGGCATTCTCGGGCATGCGCATGGTGCCTAATTTCAGCAACTCTCTCATTCCCAGCCATAGTCTGCCGGCCGATGGGTATACATAGCTGGTATTTCTGAAGTCTTGTCTTACCCAGTCTTCACCCGGCTTATCGGACCAATGTGGTGCATGCACAATTAATTCGGGTTGACCCCGCTGATCTGGTTTACCCGGTGTAAACTTACCCTGCTTATCTCGGGAATGCCGGTGCAATCGTCCGGCTCGCTGAATCAAATCATCAATTGGGCAAATATCCGAAATCATTAGATCACAGTCCGCATCCAAACTTTCCTGAAAAACCTGAGTCGCTATTAGGACCTTACCGGCTCGAGAGCCTGCATCAGCGTGCTTTCCGAATACATTTAAAACTTTTGCTTCGATAAGATTTCTATCATTTAGGGTGAACCGGCTATGAAATAAAATACAATCATCGGGGTTACTCATTTGAGTAGATAAAGTTGAATATGCTGCTAAAGCATCATCAACAGAATTTCGCACCCAAACTACGCAGACTCCACTTTCTATGGTGTTGATAATGCGCTCAATACAACTCGCTTCATCATGGAGAAAGGTCACCGTTACAGCTCTACTCACTGCTTCCCGACTTGGCATCGTATGTTCTTGAACTGGATTTTTTGTTCCGGGCGCAACGTGAGTGGCAAGAGGAAAATCAGAGAAACTGGTTTTCTTGGGTAAGATCACTTCGCTCCCTGTTGCCACTTGCCATATTTCTACCAGCTTCTTACGCTGTTTGAGGGGTAATGTGGCCGTTAATAAAATAACGCTACCGCCTTGATGTAAATGCAGTTTTAGTAATCCTTCCAGCAGTTCAAACATGTATTCGTCTGCTGCATGGACCTCATCGAAAACCAGCACCTTATTGTGTAACCCTAAAAGCCTTAGTGATTGATGTCTTTTGGGTAGCACCGCCAGTAGTGCCTGATCGATAGTGCCGACACCTACCGGCGCAAGCAGCGCTTTTTTTCGAGAGTCGGCTAGCCATCTATGACATTCTGCGAGTGCGGTTTTGTCTTCTGCGTTGTAATCAGAGTTATCTTTGCCTGAGGTAATAACCGTTTGCTGAAAGAGCGGGTTCATCTCTCGAGCGCCATGAGCCAACACAATACTGGGCTTTTTTGCCACTGATTCATACATACTAAGGTAATGTTCGGTCACCCGTTTATACATAGCATTGGACGTAGCCATTGTGGGTAACCCAAAATAGAAGCCGCTCGCCACACCTTTTTCCATAAGCCGGTGAGCTAATGTGAGCGCTGCTTCTGTTTTACCCGCCCCTGTCACGTCTTCGAGTATGAATAGCTGTGGAGTATCTGTGATCTCTACTTTCTCAGCCCAACTCTGTAAAGGTGTTGGACTAAAGCCAAAGCTATTCTCAACCGAAAGGAATGCCGCAACGTTGAATGACCGAATGAGTTGCTTGCTTTCAAGTGCCCTCTTGGCTTGCTTTTTGGCCGTTTGCCAATAAATGTCTAACGGCATTTCGTCTGAAACATAAGGAAAGTCGGCTTGATCTGAGCCTATCCAGTCACACAGCACTGCTATACCTGCAATGTGCCAGCTGACTTGCTTTAGTTTTACAAGCCAGTCTGAGTCATTTTGGATCATGACCTCGGTAAACTCTGGTTGAAACAGTGTGATTAGATCTAAAGTAAATGCTTCTGAAGCACTAAGATTTTGGCTTTCCGTAAATCCTTCAATTCCCGGTTCATCAAGCTCTACCGGCACACCATGATGCCCCAACATACAATCCATGATGATATTTAAGGGCTTTGTTAAATACTTTAGCTGTCTTCTATTTAATCCGTGGCCTTCTGTACATCGTTCACAGATTTGTTGGCGCAGTTTTCGCCAAAACCAGGTACCCAGCCTATCATGGCGATAATGCGAACCGTCGTAGCTCTTTCGACTATTGGTCAAGATGAGTTTTGTTGAATCGCTTGAATACAAAGCCTGAAAGGCAGAAGCAAATTTCCCCAGATCATGCATCGCCATAAAAAAGCTCATCAGGGATTTAAATTGATCTCGAGGTATTGCCAAATAATCGCTTAATTCACCAGCAAGCTTGGTATCAGTGTCAAGCCACTCATAACACACAGCCGCCACATCCAAACAATGGTAAGGCAAGAGGTGATAATCTGCGCCCGACTGCTCACTGTCTTTTTTAGCTTTACCCCAATATCTAAAATAAGGAGGTAGTTCCTTATCCATGCTATTCCTTCATATTCGGAAAATACTGTTTAAGTACATTTCCATATTTCTACCTCATCTACAATAAGGTAAATAAAACCAGTAAATTAAGTTTACCGATTGTGTGGGCTTACATCGGCTAGTTACCGAATAGCCATTCTTTTACGTCGCTTTCGTTTACCAGTACAAGCTGCTGCTGTTGAGGTGTTTTCGCTAGAAACTCGGTTCTTACGCGCATTTCTTGAATCAAGTATTGGGCTAATGCGGGCTTTATCTTAATCAGTAATTCGCCGTTCTTCATCTGATAGTCTTGCTCAATAACAGCGCTTTGCGCTTTTGAGAACCTTGGATCGGGCTGTATTCGCAAAAAGATTTCTGTATTCCAACCTGGATCATCTTTTTCAAAAAATGTGGCTTGATCCATTAACAACGGTGTGCCGCGGAAACGGCTTAATACAAAATCACGAAATTCAGAGCGATACTCACAATACCCTCTCAAGTGCCAACGTAAACCAGTTTTAACGAGAGAATGAGGCTGAATTACTCGATCTTCAAACGAAGACGTGTTCAGTGACAAGTATTCAACGTCAACGCGCCTCCGTTGTTTAATTGCACCTATGAGCCCTCGCATTACCTGGGGGCTTACTCGCCTTGAAGGGATCTTCAATTCAGTCGATATTGAAGATTGATTTGAGCTACTCGTTTTAGCGCGATAGCCGTTTAGCCAATCTAAATACTCGGCAACATCAGTAGATATAAATTGGGCGTTGAATTCAGTCTGTGTTTGATGCGCTTTCACACTACGGTTGTAGATTAGCTGTGAGGGATAAAGGGAATTGTAAGCTGATAAATATTTCTTGGCCTGTGTAGCACTTATAAAAAATGCATCAATAAGATCTTTACTATTTACTTTTCCTTGCCAATACGCAAGCAGTTCAATTAGCCAAAAATACTTCGATTCCGCTTTGTCTTCCATGATAGTGATCAGTCAAAAATTGCCGTCCTTACTTAATACGCTAACATTAATTTGCAACTTTAGTTACTTTTTTGAAAAAAAAGACGAACCAACCAGTTCGCCTTATAATTCAAATTAGTGTTAGCAGCTGAGCTACTAGAGCTACACCAACCTACTCCTCAACATAACTCTCGATGCTAGGGCATGAACAGATCAGGTTGCGGTCGCCATATACGTCATCAATACGGTTAACCGTTGGCCAGAATTTGTTTCTGTGTACTTCTGGTGCTGGGTACGCCGCTAGCATGCGGTCGTAGCTGCGGTTCCAGTCGCTGTCACAAATATCCGCTAGTGTGTGCGGTGCATTGTGTAGCGGGTTGTCAGTCGCATCCCACTCACCGCTTTCTACTTTCGCAATTTCTTGGCGAATGCTAACCATGGCGTTAATGAAACGGTCTAGTTCGTACTTCGCTTCCGACTCTGTTGGCTCAATCATAAGTGTACCCGCTACTGGGAAGCTCATGGTTGGCGCGTGGAAACCGTAGTCGTTCAAGCGCTTCGCAATGTCTAGCTCGGTTACACCGCTTGCTTCTTTAAGCGGGCGAAGGTCAATAATACACTCGTGCGCTACGCGGCCATTGTTGCCTTTGTAAAGCACTGGGAAGTGCCCTTCTAGCTTCTTCGCCACATAGTTAGCGTTAAGAATAGCTACTTCGGTTGCTTTGCGTAGGCCTGCGCTGCCCATCATCTTGATGTACATGTAGCTAATAGGCAGAATAGATGCACTGCCCCATGGCGCTGCCGATACCGCACCACAGTCTTTGCCTGCGGTTTCTACGTTAACAACCGTGTGGTTTGGTAGGAATGGCGCAAGGTGCGACTTAACACCAATTGGTCCCATACCTGGGCCGCCACCACCGTGTGGAATACAAAAGGTTTTGTGTAGGTTAAGGTGCGATACGTCTGAACCAATGAAGCCAGGTGACGTAATGCCCACCTGCGCGTTCATGTTCGCGCCGTCCATGTAAACCTGGCCGCCGTGCTCGTGAACAATGTCACAAATCTCGCGTACGGTTTCTTCATATACACCGTGGGTAGACGGGTATGTGATCATGGCGCACGATAAGTTCTCGCCCACTTCTTCTGCTTTTTTGCGAAGGTCGTCAAGGTCTACGTTACCGTTAGCGTCACAAGCCACTACTACCACTTTAAGGCTAACCATTTGCGCAGAAGCAGGGTTAGTACCGTGGGCCGAGCTTGGAATTAGGCACACGTTTCTGTGACCTTCGCCACGGCTTTCGTGGTAACGCTGAATAGCCAATAGGCCAGCGTATTCACCTTGTGCACCTGAGTTAGGCTGCATTGAAAGGTTGTCGTAGCCTGTTACGTTAATGAGCCACTCAGCCAGCTCGGCAATCATTTCTTGATAGCCTACTGCTTGGTCTAGTGGAGCAAACGGGTGAAGCTGACCGAATTCAGCCCATGTTACTGGGATCATCTCAGCCGTTGCATTTAGCTTCATGGTGCACGAACCCAATGAAATCATTGAGTGGTTTAGTGCCAAGTCTTTGTTTTCAAGGCTTTTGATGTAACGAAGCATCTCTGTTTCAGAGTGATACTTGTTAAACACCTCGTGCGTTAGGTAATCACTTGTACGCACTAGTGCATCAGGAATAGATTTAACATCTTGCGTGGTTACTTCTGCGTCTAAACCTTCTACCGTTAGGCCGTGATCGTCACCAAGCAATACGTCGAATAGCGCAACAATATCTTCACGTGTGGTAGTTTCGTCTAACGACACACCTACCGCACCGTCAAGGTCTGCACGCAGGTTCATGCCTTTTGTGTATGCGCTTGCTAGTACGTCTTCTTTGTTGTTAACCATTACAGTTAGCGTGTCGAAGTAGGTGCTGTGCTTAAGGGCTACACCTTTCTCTGCACCTTTCTGGTTTAAACCAGTAGCAAGAATGTCAGCAAAGCGGTGAATGCGCTCCGCAATGGTTTTAAGGCCTTGTGGGCCGTGATATACCGCGTAGAAGCTTGCCATGTTGGCTAGCAGCACCTGCGCTGTACAAATGTTTGAGTTCGCTTTTTCACGACGAATGTGTTGTTCACGGGTTTGTAGCGCCATGCGAAGTGCTGGGCGACCGCGGGTGTCTTTACTTACACCAATAATACGGCCAGGTAGTGAACGCTTGTAGCTGTCGCGTGTAGCAAAGAATGCCGCGTGCGGGCCACCGTAGCCCATAGGTACACCAAAGCGCTGTGCACTACCCAGTGCAACGTCTGCACCTAGCTCGCCTGGCGACTTAAGCATTACCAAGCTCATAAGGTCAGCGGCTACTGCCACAATCCCTTTTTTCGCTTGTACCGCAGAAATGATGTCGCTGATGTCTTTTACTTCGCCTGTAGAAGTTGGGTATTGAAGTAGCGCACCAAAAATATCGTGCTCAGCTGCTTCTTCTGCTTCACCTTTAATGATTTCAAAACCAAACATTTCAGCGCGGGTTTCAACCACGTCAACCGTTTGTGGGTGGACGTCGTTAGCAATAAAGAACGCATTCGCTTTCTTGTTCTTAGACACACGCTTAGCAAGGCCCATGGCTTCTGCTGCCGCTGTACCTTCATCAAGCAACGATGCCGATGCTAGCTCTAGGCCTGTTAGGTCAATGGTCACTTGTTGGAAGTTAAGAATAGCTTCCAAACGGCCTTGGGCAATTTCTGGCTGGTAAGGCGTGTATGCTGTGTACCAACCTGGGTTTTCTAGCACGTTACGAAGAATAACGTTGGGTACGTGGGTATCGTAGTAACCCATACCAATGAAAGAACGGTTAATTTTGTTCTTTTCTGCAACGGCTTTAAGTTCACTTAATGCTTCAACTTCTGTCGCCCCTTCACCACATTTTAGTGGCTCTGGTAGCGCAATACCTGCCGGTACAGTTTGCTCGATTAAATCGTCTAGTGAGCTTGCACCAATGGCAGACAGCATTTCTTCAATTTCGCCTTTACCCGGGCCAATGTGACGGCGGATAAAGGTATCTTTTTGCTCTAGTTGAGCCAATGTAGGGGAAGTATTCGACATAACGTTGTTAAGCACTCGTAATGGTTGCCGCAAGGGCGCGTTAAATCTTTAAGTTAAAAAGGGGCTGAATTATCTTCATGCCCCTTTTTAAAATATGGTTCTTTTAAAACTGCGTAACGAATTACTCTTCGTCGATGCTGTTTTCGTAGCCTTCAGCGTCTAGTAGACCTTCTACTTCAGCCGCGTCGTCAGCTTTAATTTTGAATAGCCAACCGTCGCCGTATGGGTCTGAGTTAACTAGTTCTGGTGAATCTTCTAGGTCTTCGTTTACTTCAACCACTTCACCTGAAATTGGCGCGTATACGTCAGACGCCGCTTTTACCGATTCAGCAACACAAATATCGTCGCCAGTACTTACCGCATCGCCAACATCTGGCAATTCAACGAAAACCATGTCGCCAAGTAAGCCTTGTGCGTGCTCGGAAATACCTACAGTGAAAACACCGTCACCTTCAGGGCGAACCCATTCGTGCGTAGCGGCATAGCGTAAATCAGTTGGGATGTTGCTCATAATCGTTCCTGTTAATCTTTGTAAACTTAAGAAGTTATTTTATAAAACACTTTTTCCATTGCGAACAAAGGAGGGCTTAACCACTTTTACTGTAACCCACTTTTTGCGCATTTCCACTTCTACTGTTTCACCAACATCACGTGGTACTCGTGCCATCGCAATTGAGTGACCTAGTGTTGGAGAGAACGTACCTGATGTGATAACGCCTTCGCCGCTTTCTGTTTTCACTTTAAGGCCATGACGAAGCACGCCTTTTTCAGTCATCACCAAGCCAACTAGCTTGTCGGTTCCTGCTTCGCGCTGTGCTTCTAGTGCTTTACGCCCTACGAAGTCGCGTTCGGCCGGCTCCCAAGTAATTGTCCAGCCCATGTTGGCGGCTAGTGGCGATACGGTTTCATCCATATCTTGGCCGTATAAGTTCATACCCGCTTCTAAACGCAGCGTGTCACGTGCACCTAATCCGCAAGGCTGTACTCCAGCATCTAATAAGCCTTGCCAGAAGCTTGCGGCTTGCTCAGTAGGCACCATAATTTCGTAGCCTGCTTCACCGGTATAACCTGTGGTAGCAATGAATAAGTCTTCGGCTTGTACGCCAAAGAATGGCTTCATGCCCGCTACCGCTTCTTTTTGCGCTGCGCTGAACAAGGTGGCGGCTTTTTCTTTTGCGTTAGGGCCTTGTACGGCAATCATGGCAAATTCAGGGCGCTCGGTGATGGTTACGTCAAAGCCTTCGGCTTTGCTCATTAACCAGTTCATGTCTTTTTCGCGGGTTGCTGAATTAACCACTAGGCGGTAGTTGGTTTCGTCGAAGTGGTAAACAATAAGGTCGTCTACTACACCGCCTTCTTCATTCAGCATGCCGCTGTACAGCGCTTTGCCTTTGTCTTTTAACTTCGCTACGTCGTTTGCAAGTAGATACTGAAGATAGGCTTTCGCTTGCGCACCCTTTGCATCAACAATGGTCATGTGAGACACATCAAACATACCCGCGTCTTTGCGCACTGCGTGATGCTCTTCAATTTGTGAACCATAGTTAATGGGCATATCCCAGCCGAAGAAATCGACCATTTTCGCGCCAGCTTCTAGGTGCTTGGCGTGTAAGGCGGTAGTGTTAGACATTCCACTTACTCTTTTTGAATTGAAAGGTAGAAAACGCCATTGAGTATAGTGAGCTACACCTTATGCAACAAATTGGAATTTCTTATCAATACATTTGCATTTATAATGTATACGCTTAACTACATCAGGAATTCAAATCTATATGAAACAGCTTTCGTTAGATAACTTGCGCACCTTTGTTAGCGTTATAGAGCTTGGTGGCTATGCCAAAGCGGGCGACTTTTTAGGTCGTTCTCAACCTGCGATTAGTTTGCAAATTAAAAAGCTTGAAACCCAATTAGACAAAAAGCTGTTTACTAAAGTGGGTCAGCGACATGTTCCTAGCGCCGACGGCAATTGGTTGTATCCTAAAGCTAAAGAATTATTAGAGCTTAACGACAATATCTTTAGAAGCCTTACGCCCGCGCCATTAAGCGGGCGATTACGGCTGGGCATTCCTAACGAATTTGCCTCTACCCTTTTACCGGGTTTAATTGGTGAGTTTTCTAAGCGTTATCCCGATGTATCACTTGAGGTCACGTCTGCTTTGAGTCGTGATTTACTGCACCCCAGTCAGCGTGATCATTTCGATTTAATATTGGCGCTGGTAAACCCCAATGAAGACACGGAAGGGGAAGTGGTACTTGAAGATGACGTAGTGTGGGTGGGTGATGCTAGCCACCCGCTCGTAGGCGACAGCATTCCTTTAGTACTCGCCCCCGATGGATGCATGTACCGAAGCCGGGTAATAGAAGAACTAAAACAACAAACTTTTGCCTGGAAAATTACTTACACTAACGCCGATTTAGGCGGGCTGGTCGCCGCTATTAAGCAAGGCTTAGGCATTACCGCCCTCGCCCGCTCTAGTTTGCCGCAAAACGTATCGCCCCTTAACCACCCAAAACTCCCTAAATTAGGCAGGGTGAATATCTGCCTATTTAACCAAGACACTCAACACCCGGTTATCAGCAAAACGCTGGCTGAGTTTTTTAAAGCTAGGCTCACTGAATAGCCGTTAGGGCAATTCAGCCAGCCCATGTTTTATGCTTGCAGTGGCATAAGCGTGCCCAACGGGCTAGCTAAACTGTCTGGTGGAGACGTAAAGTAAGCAGGGCCTTTGTCGGTCATGTACAGGCAATCTTCTAACCGCACGCCGAACTCACCCGGAATATATAACCCGGGTTCGTTAGAAAAACACATGCCTTTGTTAAGTGGCGTGGTTTCACCCCTTACGAAGTTCACGCTTTCGTGCCCTTCCATACCTATACCATGGCCGGTTCTGTGGCTTAACCCAGGTAAGGCATAATTTTTGTCATACCCTTTACTTGCGTAGTATTGGCGAACCGCGTCGTCAACACCACCGGCAGGTGCGCCCACTTTAGCGGCGGCAAAAGCAACATTTTGGCCCTCGCGTACGGTATTCCATACGTCTTCCACTTTTTGCGACGCTTTGCCAAATACCAAGGTGCGGCTTATATCACTTTGATACCCGTGCACACTGCATCCGCTATCAAGCAAAATAACAGAGCCTTCTTGAATAACTTGTTTCGCATTGGTGCCGTGGGGGTACGCACTGGCGTCGTTAAACAAGGCTAAACACCAGGTGCCACTGCCCCCTAATTTTCGTTGCGCCGCATTCATTAGCCCTTTAACTTGTGCTTGGCTCATGCCCAACTTCAGGTTGTTAAACACATGTTCGTAAGCGCGAAGGGTCACTTCATTAGCTTTGTGCATCAGGGTAAGTTCGGCAGCGGTTTTATACATTCTACAGCCTAAGGTCACAGGCTCTGCGGCAACGATATTCATAGCCGGTAAGGCATTACTGATGCCGGTAACCACAAAATAACGCACACTACTTTCAAAGCCTATGTTGCCCGAACGAATACCCCGTGACTTCAAAATGTTTGCTACTACCTCAAAAGGGCTCTCGTGCTCGTTCCACACCTGAACGTCGTCGCCCACCTTTAAGCTTTCTAGCACGCTGGGCTTTTCAAAAAAAGGGGTTACCACGGCAATGTCGCCTTTTTGAGGAATCACTAACGCAGTTAAGCGTTCGCTGCGCCACCACTGTATTCCTGAAAAGTAGTCCATGGCTGCGCCGGGTTCAATTAACAGGGCAGCCATGTTGTGCTGCTTCATAAGTTGCTGCGCCTTTTCGATACGCGCCTTTCGCTCTGCAACAGAAATAGGGGTTACCGAGCCTGTTATATTGCTTAAAGATTCAGTCACATTTTTACCTGAATCACTGCCAGCGGCCATGCCAGCCAATGGCGTCAGCGCCAGACTTGCGCCGGTAAATTTCAAAAAATCACGTTTATTCATGGTTGTTCCCTGTCGTTTTTCATTTATCGTTTTTATAAGTGCTTAAGCCCACATCACCATAGTAGCGGCTACGCCAATAAGCAGAAGGCCAATAATCTCACGTTTCGACACTTTATCGTTTAACCAAAAATGTGCCAGCAGCAAGGTAAGCAATACCTCTATTTGACCGAGTGTTTTTACATAGGCTACATGCTGTAGCGCCATAGCGGTGAACCAACACACAGAGCCCAAACAACTGACGGTACTAATCACCAGTACGGTATGAACATTGGCTTGCATTTGTTTAAGTATGTTGGGTTTACGAATGAAAATGTAGAGGCTAAGGCCTGCGGCTTGAATGCTTACCACCCAAAGTAGCACCCAGGCTGCCGCCTGTTTAAGCGGCAAAGCTAATAGGTGCGAGGCTTCACGAACAAAGAGCGACGTAAGCGCAAAACACGCGCCGCTGGCCAAACCAATACACAAGGTTTTTGTGCTTAAGCTACGGGTTGCACCCTGTTGAACGCTTTTACCTGCGCTTAATACAAATACCGCCACGCCCCCCAGTACAATCCCTAACCAGCCGATAACACTCAAATAGCTGCCAAAAAACAAAGTCCCTAAAATGCCCGCCACTAAGGCTTCACTTTTTGCCAAGCCTGCACCTATGGCAAAGTTACGCTGCTTAAAAAGCATGACCATAAACGATGTGGCGGCAATTTGGAGAAGCGCTGCCAGTATCACCACCAGCACGAAAGAAAGGGAAAACTGAGGCAGTTCTAGCCAGGCTGGCTGAACATTAGCGTGGCTGTCAAAAGATGGTTGAGATAAATAGGAAAGCAACAGCAGGTACGCTAATGCAATAGGCGGCGCAAATAAAAAGCGCGACAAGGTTACACCTAAGGTGTCTACCTTATCGCTAAGTTTACTTTGCAGGGCATTGCGTCCGGTTTGGAGAAAAACTGCACCTAAGGTAAATAGCACCCAACTCACTTAGCGTTCCTTCTCTATGTCTTCACTTGTAGGTTGCAAAGAGGGCTTACGTCGTTTCCCGCAAGCCCGTTAAAGCCCCATAGCATGCGCCACGAAGGCCTGCTTTACCGTAGTGAGTTTGTCGGTGGCGGCTAGCCCAACTCCTCGAATAAGTTTCTTCACGGGGTCATTACCGTCGAATAAAAACTTAAACCCGTCCATAGCCGCTATCATTTTCACCGCTTCGGTTTTGCGCGCTCGCTCGTAGGGGCGCAAATAACGATGTTGCGCAATGTCTTTTTGACGGTTTAATAATGCAGAGAGTGTGTCGGCTAAGGCCAATGCGTCTTGCATGCCTAAATTGGCGCCCTGCCCCGCCAGTGGATGAATGGTGTGTGCGGCGTCGCCCACTAACACCACCCCATCTTTCGCCCAGCTTCGCGCGTAACGCATGGTTAACGGAAACGTATGGCGCGAGGTCTGTAAGCTAACGTTACCCAAGGCAGCGTCGCTCGCCACAGTTAGGGCGTGACAGAAATCGTCATCGCTGCATTGTTGCAGCTTACTTGCAGCATCCGGTGTCTGCGACCAAACAATTGAACAAACATGCGGGTTAGCCATAGGCAAAAGTGCTAGCGGCCCTGTTGGCGTAAAGGCTTGGCGCGCAACATTATTGTGTGGATGCTCGGTTTGAATATTGGCCACAATGGCCGTGTGTTCGTAATCACGAAAGGTAATGGGAAAGTTGGCCTGCTTTCGCACAGAGGAGTTAGCGCCGTCTGCGCCTACTAACAACCTACAACTGATGGCGTCATTATTATCTAGCATAAGCATGCTTTGCGACGGCCCCACTAACATGCGTTCAATACTTTGAGTTACTACCGTCACGTTCGCTTGTTGCATTACGCTTTCTGCCAGACCGTTCACTAACGCGGCATTTTCCGCAATCACGCCTAAGCTGTCGTTACCCATGTCGTCGCAATTAAAATGTATATCACCAAAACTGTCTTTATCCCACACATGCATTGCCTTGTATGGGTTAACTCTGTCTTGTTGAACAAACTGCCAAACACCGAGTGAATCCAAAGCCTCAATATTGGCCTGATTAATGGCGCTTACTCTGGGGCTTGGTGTGTCTAACAACGGCACAACGAGAGGGTGTTTGTTTATCACAGCAATACTACATGGGGCATCTTTTAGTGCTGCGGCTAATGTTAAGCCAACTATTCCACCACCAATTATTGCTATATCAACATGTTGCATAAAAGCTCTCTCATTGTGTTATTTGTTTTTGCCAATAATAACGGCTTGCTCGCATTAGCTAGCATGTTTGGTTTTTACTGAAGGCGCAAAACCTGTGGTTTGTTTTACAAAGCGGCGCTTTAAACTTGGTACAATATTTAACGTTAACAACGCGGCATTTCTTGCCAATACTAATGGGAAATAGGTATTTGAAAATGTGCGCACTAGGGTATCGGTAAGCGCTATGGTATTTTCACGATCCCGCTGGCGGTTTTGCCCATATTCACGTAACAGCGAATAGTCGCCTGGATCCTTACACTGGGTTAGGTGCCCCACTAAGGTGACAATATCTCGTAGCGCCAGGTTAAACCCCTGCCCCGCAATAGGGTGAAGGGTTTGCGCGGCATTCCCCACCACCACGGTGCGGTGGGAATAAAGGCTGTCTGTCACGCGCAACGAAAGCGGGTAACTCTCGCGATCGCTGATGGCATTAATGACACCTTGCCTGAATCCAAAGTCTTGTTGAAGCTGGGCCAAAAACTGCTTATCAGATAACGAAAGCAATGCCTTGGCTTTATCTGGGCTGACTGTCCATACCACTGAAAATCCATTCCCCTTGGCCGTTTCACCGTTAATACTGCTGTCGAAGGGTAAAAACGCTAACGGCCCGTTGGGGGTAAAACGTTCGTAAGCTTTGTTATTATGTGGCAGTTGGGTATGCACATTGGCCACCACGGCCACTTGGTTGTAAGGGGTTTGCGTTCGGCTAATTCCCACTTGTTCAATGAGTGAAGATTGCCCCCCGTCGGCCATTATCACCAGTTTGGCTTGCCAACACTCGCCAGAATCCAATGTCACCTGCGCATCATTGGCAGTTCGCTCAATGGCAAACACGCTAGCGGGTGCAATATGGGTAATGCCTTCACTGGTAGTGTGCTGTTCAACTAACGACGCTAATGCCGATAGCGACACCACTTGCCCAAATGCATCTAAATTGAAGTCGTTACAGTGCAGCTGAGTCATGCCCAGCCACCCTTTATCGCTAACTTCAATGTGCTCTATTTTACCGGGGTTTTGCTGAGCTAAGTCGTGCAGTGGCACGCCCATCGCGGTTAATTCATTGACGGTGCGCTTTGCCAGGGCAATAACTCGCTTATCTTCACGAGGATGAATACCGTCGGTTTGTGCGCTATCTTGGGCATCAACCAATACCACCGAGAAACCGGTAAGTTGGCTAAGCCCCTTGGCCAACACAGTACCTACAATACCGCCACCCACTATCACTATGTCAGTTTGATTCACCTGCTATGCGCCCTTCATTAATGCTTCTATGGCGTCCACCGTTTTGGGTACATCGGCAGTAAGTACATCAACACCGGTAGCGGTTACCACCACGTTGTCTTCAATTCTTACCCCAATACCTTTGTATTGTTCATCTACATCTAGGTGGCTGCCGATATAAATACCCGGTTCTATGGTCAATACCATGCCGGGTTTCAAGGGTCTGTCTTGGCCATCAATTTTGTAGTCGCCCACATCATGTACGTCTAACCCTAAGAAATGACCCACACCATGCATATAAAACTGTCGCCAGGTTTCTTGCTGAAGGTTTTCTGCAATAGTGCCACCAAGCAATCCTAACGACACCAAGCCTTCAGTTATTACCTCGGCACTTTGTTGCATGGCTTCGCCTAGGGTGCTACCTGGCCCCAGCGTGGTTAATACTGCTTCTTGTGCTTTTAGCACCCATTCATAAATGTCTCTTTGGGGTTTGCTAAATGTCCCGTTGGCAGGAAAAGTGCGCGTAATATCTGCAGCATAGCCTTGGTATTCACACCCCGCATCCACCAGTACCAGGTCGCCGTCTTTAATTTGCGCGCTGTTTTCGGTGTAATGCAAGATACATCCGTTTTCCCCACTTCCCACTATGGTGCTATAAGCTGGGGTGCGTGCACCTTGCATGGCAAAACTATGGTGCAGCTCCGCTTCTAGGTGATATTCATAGCAGCCAGGCTTTACAAATTGCATGGCACGTTTATGTGCCGCAGCAGATATTCGACCTGCCGTTTTCATCACTGCCACTTCGCATGCCGACTTAAATACACGCATTTCATGCAACATGGGCCGGGTGTCATGCATGCTATAAGGCGCGAGTGACGCTTTAGGCGCCTCACGCAATGCTTGTAATGCATCAAGCACAAGTGCATCGGCTTGTTTATTTTCGCCCAATGCAAAATAAAGGTTGTCGTGACCTAGCAATGTTTCAAGTAATGCTTCGTTTAATTCAGACAACTCAAACGCTTCATCTAAGCTAAATACCGATAACGCTGCCTCTGCACCTACCCGTCGCCCTTGCCATACTTCAGCGTCGGGATCTTTATCTTGCACCACCATCGCACGGTAGCTTTCGCCATAGCGTGGGTGATTTGAAAGCAGAAGCCATGCCTCTGGTTCGTGAAATCCAGTGAGATACCAAAAGTCGCTATTTTGGCGAAACACATATTCGGTATCTCGACTGCGAGTTACCACTGATGCCGCGGGCACTAAGCACACGCTATTAGGTAAGCACTGAGCTAATAACCTATCTTGGCGAGCAATAAACTCTTGCGCACTAATCATATTATTGGCCTTATCACGCTACGTTAATGGTCTTGGGTTGGTATTTAATGTACGGATGGCTTTTCTTGTTGATCATCTAAAAGCGACTGTCCTAATTCGCTGTAGCACAAAATGGCCGATATTTTTACGTATTCCATGACTTCGAATAAGGCCTTTTCAGACTCTTCATCAGCGTCCATGGGTTCTTCCATACGCGAAATATCGGCAAAGTCTTCAAGTGCTTCTTTAACGTCTTCAGAACACTGCATTAAGTCTTGTTGGTGTAAACCAAACCCTAACATAAACCCTTGAACCCAATTAATTAACGCAGTACCTCGGTCGTTAATAGGCGTTTGATCGTCAGGTACCATTAATTGCAAAGCAAATTCTGGCTCTAGAAGCTGCTGGCATACCTGATTGAATAAGCTAGTCAGCAAATATTCTGTTGCGTCGTTAAACTTGTCGCCTTGGTTAATCGTTTCACTTAGCGCCGTTAACCAGTTGCGATCGGTCAGTGACATACCGCCACACAACATGCCCACGAGTATGCCGTGCACTTCAGCGCCATCCACAATAATACCGTGTTGTGACAATTTATTGCTTACGCTGTCATAATCGAGCTGTTTTTCCACAAATACTGTTCCTTTTTCGGTGATACTTCATACTAGCAAATTCATGCTTTAAAACCTACTTTTAGCAAATTGGTTAATGTGTATTCGAACGTGTAGTAAATAAAGGGTTTAGGGTGGTAAGGCTGATGTAATTGCTCTATGATCCCCGACACAGGATAAGGATTTCCCCACGTAACAGTACAATGATTGAGCTTCGTTCAATTGCGTGTATAATTGCTGACCATCTGGTCAAGAAACTTACCTTTCTTGCTTAGCAGTAATGAATAACTTCGCAAAGGTTTGAAAGGCGTCTTAGTGATCCACTTCACGAAGTACCGCGTTTGATATACCCTGTTGCGTTACACAACAACAATGTCTCCTGGGATGTACGCCAGTTCATTCATGTCCCTGGCCGATGCTTTAAAACTAGGAAGTTGAAACGATGGCTATTGTGCAAGCTCGGCGCGTATCGAGAAGCCTACGGCTATTGTGATTCTTCCGCCCTGAACTTTTCGGTTCACGGGCGAACGATGAACAGCGGCATTCTGGGAGACGCCCTCTTTCGACGGAAGAAGAAATGGCAATTATAAATTTTGGCTCTATTAATATCGATCATGTTTATCAGGTAGATCATTTTGTTCAACCTGGTGAAACCTTGGCTTCTACCCACTACCAACAGCTTTTAGGTGGTAAAGGCGCCAATCAATCTATTGCCCTTGCACAAGCTGGTGCTGATGTATGCCATGTTGGCAGCATTCACGAAAATGACGCGGCATTTAAACAAGCGCTAATTAAAAAAGGCGTTGATTGTCGTGGCGTTAAGTGTTCTGAAACCCCATCTGGCCATGCCATTATTCAAGTTACGCCAAGTGGCGAAAACGCGATAGTGTTGTTTGGCGGTGCTAATCAAACCATTACCGCAAAAACTGTCATGCAGGCGCTTGATGGCACTAAGCCGTCCGACTGGGTTTTAACACAAAATGAAACCAGCAGTATTGACCAAGTATTGCGTCAGGCCAAAGAAAAGCAGTTAAAAGTTGCCTTTAACCCTGCCCCTATGAGCGAATCAGTAAAATCGCTTCCACTTGAATGTATCGATTTACTTATTGTGAACGAAACGGAAGCGGCCGCCCTTACTGAAAAAGATTCACTCGATGATATTGTGGCGGTGTTTAAAGAGCAGTGGTCAGAGTGCGAAGTTATCATTACACTAGGCAAAGCCGGTGTCATGATGCTAAAAAATAACGACTGCATTAAAGTCGACGCATTTTTAGTAGACGCAGTTGATACCACGGCAGCGGGCGACACCTTTATCGGTTATTTCTTGTCGGCTTACAGCAATCACACTGACGCAAAGCGCGCGCTTATTCGTGGCTGCGCGGCATCAGCTATTGCCGTAACGAGAGAAGGCGCAGCTCAAAGTATTCCCACTCAAAAAGAAGTGGATCGTTTTTTAGCAAAACACAGCTAATTGCAGAACGCACAGAGTATTTTTAATGGCACATAAAATCATTTTAGACACGGATCCTGGCATTGATGATGCCATGGCTATCTTTTTCGCGTTTCAATCACCCGATATCGACGTACTGGGTTTAACTACGGTTTATGGTAACGTGCCTGTGACGATGGCAGCCCAAAACGCGCTAACCCTTTGTGAGTTTGCAGGTAAAGATATTCCTGTAACAAAAGGCGTTGGCATGCCTTGGGTAGGTCCAGAATCTACTTATGCGCACTTCGTACATGGTGATTACGGTTTCGGTCATATGAAACCTGAAGCCCCTAAGGGCGAGCTTGACCCTCGTAGTGCAGCACAGTTTATTGTAGATACCGCACGCAAGTACCCAGGCGAAGTCACTATCGTGGCTATTGGCCCTTTAGGTAATCTAGCGCTAGCACTTCGCTTAGAGCCTGACTTACCTAAACTAGTGAAAGGTGTAAGCATTATGGGTGGCGCAGCATTTGTTCGTGGTAATGTCACGCCGGTGGCTGAAGCCAACATTTGGAATGATGCCCACGCTGCAGAAATTGTGTTTGGTGCCGACTGGAACTTAACCATGTTTGGTTTAGACGTCACCAATGATGTGCCATTTAAGCCATCATTCGTTGACGTTCTTGCTGAGAAAAACCCTAAACTAGGTGGTTTTGTTCAGGAAAGCGCGCAGTTCTATATGGATTTCTATTCTCAGAACCGCGAAGATCGTGTGTGTTTCTTCCACGATGCCTTCCCTATCGCTCACTTACGTCACCCAGAGCTCTTTGAGTTAACTGAAGGTCACGTCCGTGTAGGTACAGGCCCTCTTGACCGCGGTCAAACCGTGGTTGCGCCTTTAGGTACTACGCCAAGTCCGCTGTGGACTGAAGCAAATACCATTAAGGTTGCCACCAAAGTTGACCACGCTAAGTTGGAACAATTGTTTGTTGATACTTACGCGTTGTAGTGCATGAAAAAAGGTGGCAATAGGCCACCTTTTTTATTCATTTAATTCCCATTGTCGAATGGCCTTTTATGCAGCGCTCTGAATTACGAAAGCAACTAAGGCTAGCGCGTCAGCAGCTAACACGCGCTCAGCAAGACAAAGCCGCAGAAGCTGTGCTTCAGCGCTTGTGTGACCTTCCACTATTATCTCACGCTACCTACGCAGCCTGTTATTTACCCAACGATGGGGAAGTTTCGCTTACCCCGTTTATTAAGCATTGTTGGCAGAGCAAAGCCACCTCTCACCCTATGCGATGCAACACCACCTTGCCTGTGCTTCATCCAGTGTGTAAGGGCCATCTGTTGTTTCTTGGCTATGATGCGCAAACTCACATGGTGAAAAACACCTTTGCCATTCCCGAGCCTGAACTGGCGTGCCAAAATATTGTTCCTACGCGACACCATAGCGTTATTTTTATGCCGCTGGTGGGCTTTGACAGTCAAGGTAACCGATTGGGCATGGGCGGCGGCTTTTACGATAGAACCCTTGCCTCAGTGCGCGAAGCACACACCCGTCCAGCCCTTGTCGGTATTGCCCACGACTGTCAACACGTTGATAGGTTACCTGTACAATCTTGGGATGTTCCCCTTGATGCAATTGTTACTCCTACGCAAACCATTACCTTCAATCAGAAATAAAACCTGCAATTGCTAAATTGAGCCATAGGTGAAAAGGTGGCTTTTTGTTAGACTCTAACAAAACCCACTGGAGAGTAACGATGGATCAAAACGCAAAAAAACTGGCCGTAGCTAAAGCCGCTATTGAATACGTTGAAAACGACAGCATTGTGGGCGTAGGTACAGGTTCTACCGTGAACTTTTTTATCGACGAGCTTGGTAAAATTAAGCATAAAATTGAAGGTGCCGTGTCTAGCTCTGAAGCATCTACTGAAAGGCTGAAGGCACTTGGCATTGAGGTATTTGAACTCAATGAAGTCAGCCAGCTTTCAGTATACATCGACGGTGCGGACGAAGTGACCGAGCACAAACATATGATTAAAGGCGGTGGCGCAGCGCTGACGCGCGAAAAAATAGTCGCCGGCGCAGCAACTACCTTTGTTTGCATTGTCGATGAGAGCAAACGGGTACCCGTGTTAGGCAAATTTCCACTACCGGTGGAAGTTATCCCTATGGCACGCTCATTTGTAGCCAGAGAGTTAGTTAAGCTGGGCGGAGACCCTGAGTACCGCCAAGGCGTGGTCACTGACAACGGGAATGTCATACTTGACGTGCACAACTTAGAAATACTGAATCCTCGTGAGTTAGAACAAGCCATTAATAACATTCCAGGCGTTGTTACAAACGGTATATTTGCCTTACGGGGCGCAGACATTGTACTTTCTGCCACCAACGCTGGGGTAGATACCTTTAAGTAAAATTCTGCTTTTAAGTTAGCCCATTTTCTGTTAACTTCCGTTTAGACGTCTAGATGGCCTTTTGAGAGTTAAAGGTGGAGTGTGCATCGGTAGATGGAATGCCCACCTTTCGCTCTGTAAATACTAATTTTTTAAGAGATAGCGAATCCATGAGCAAAGTTTCACTAGAGAAGGATAAGATCCGAATATTGTTGTTAGAGGGAGTTCACAAAAGTGCGCTGGAAACCCTAGAGAATAACGGTTATACGAATATTGAGTATCTCAAAACCTCTCTGCCCGAAGACGAGCTAATTGAGAAAATTAAAGATGCTCACTTTGTTGGAATTCGATCTCGTACGCAAATTACTGAAAAAGTGGTGGATGCAGCGAAGAAATTGGTTGCCGTTGGCTGCTTCTGTATTGGTACAAACCAAGTAGACCTAGAAGCCACGCAACGTCGTGGTATCCCTGTCTTTAACGCCCCTTTTTCTAACACGCGTTCTGTCGCCGAATTAGTGCTGGGACAAATCATTCTGCTACTTCGCCAAGTGCCAAGCAAAAACGCGAAAGCACACCGTGGTGAGTGGGAAAAAACTGCCGACGGTTCATACGAAGCCCGTGGTAAAACCCTGGGGATTATTGGTTACGGTCATATCGGTACGCAGCTTAGCATTCTGGCGGAGCACCTTGGTATGCGCGTGCAGTTTTTTGATATTGAAGACAAGCTAGTATTAGGTAACTCTACGCAAGTTAAGTCGCTAGAAAAGCTGTTAAACACCGCTGATGTTATTTCTTTGCATGTACCTGAAACCCCGCAGACACAGAATATGTTTGGCGCTAAAGAATTTGCACAAATGAAGAAAGGTAGCATATTCATTAATGCTTCTCGCGGAACAGTGGTAGACATAGACGCGCTGGCAGACGCGCTTGAAAGCGGCCAATTAAACGGCGCAGCCATTGACGTATTCCCTGTTGAGCCAAAATCGAATAAAGAAGAGTTTCAATCTCCTCTACGTAAATTCGATAACTGTATTCTTACTCCTCATGTGGGCGGAAGCACCCAAGAAGCGCAAGAAAACATTGGTATTGAAGTGGCCGGAAAACTGGCGAAGTACAGCGACAATGGCTCTACCCTGTCTGCGGTGAACTTCCCTGAGGTATCATTACCTGAGCATATCTCACGTTCTCGCTTGCTGCATATTCACAGAAACCAGCCAGGTATTCTTACTCAAATTAACCAAGCGTTTGCGGAAAAAGGCATTAACATTGAAGCCCAGTATCTACAAACGACTGCAGAAATTGGTTATGTGGTGGTTGATGTTCAACAAGACCGAGCTTACGACGCCTTAGCCCAGCTGCAGCAAATTGACGGCACAATTAAAACCCGCATTTTGCACTAAGCAAAAAGCCGACTAATTAGGCATAAAAAAAACGCTGCAATGTGCAGCGTTTTTTTTTGCTTTTTGCCTGCGCTTAGGTGTTAGAACCTAGCTTTATCTCGCAGGGTTTAAAAGAAGTTATACACTAAGCTAACCGCTGTTTCAGTATCTAGCTTTTCTACATCGTCTTCTACGTCGGTGTTGTGATCAAGTTTGAACGACAAACGCATAGACAAGTTGCCACTAATGGTGGCGGTAAGTGCTGATTCAGCACGCGACTTGGTGTTTTCAGACCCTACTTCTGTACTTACCGTTTGGGTAAATTTAGCTGTGTCTGAAATTTTCCACGTATAAGCACTTGATGCACGAACAATGGCACTGCTTTGGTCTTCACCGTCTTGTGTTTCAGCCCATGAATAACCAGGACCAATTGAGTACTCAAGCGTGTGGCGCTGGTTTTCTAGCACCTTTTGGTTCCAACCCGCTGCGAGGGTTGCTTGGTAATCAAAGTTACTTAAACGGTCGTCTTCGTATGAAGCAAATCCGAACAAACGGTTATCAGGGTTTTCTAGCTTGTAATTGCCCTGTGCAGAACCGTAGAACTTTTGTGCTGATGTGTACTCTTCTTCTGTACCATCGTCATTATCTACCGTTTCTTCTTTATACAAACCTTCGATTGCGTAATCGTTGCTCCATTTCTCAAGCTCTTGGTGAGCAGTAATGCCTGCACTGATTGAGGTAGTCTTGGTGTTACCTGTTGTAGAGATAAAGCCGAGCTCACCGTCCATTGTGAAAGGCTTTATTTCGTCTTGCGCAAAGGCTGCTGAAGAAGCTGATAAGGCGATAAGTGTTGCAAGAAGCTGTTTATTCATTGGCAATCCTAGTGGTTTACTGTCCTTTACCGTAGCAGGCCAGTGAACTGTTACACACGGGCTGTACGGCGCAAATTTACTGCGGGCAATGGTACCTACCTCACATTCTCAGTCAATGAAGGTTAGCCTAAAAAATCGCCAAAAAACGCAATATTTACACTAAAAGATAAGATAAATCGGGCTGTTTTAAAAAAACTGGTATACCAACGCCACCGATGTCTCGGTGCTTAACGGGTCAATATCTTCTGCCGTGTCACTTTCGTGACTTAAAATAAACGACAATTTCATCGCAAGTGAGCCAAAGACATTCGCCGACAACGACGTTTCAGAGCGAGATTTGGTATTTTCAGCGCCCGCTTCTGTGCTTAAAAACTGACGAAGCTTGGCCCCTGAATTCCAATGATATTTATATTCGGCGGAGGCGCGAACAATCACCCCGTCGTTCACCGAGTCGGTGGTTTCTTCTTCAGGTTCAACAAATGCGTAGCCAGGCCCAATGCTGTACCTGAACTCACTTTCTTCGTCACGCCATAAGCGTTGCGACCAACCCGCCGCCAATGAGGCTCGTTGATCGTAGCCATTGAAGTCATCATCTTCATAGTCGCCGTACATGAAAAGGCGACGGCCGGGTATGTTGAGTTTGTAATCGAACTGAGCACTGCCATAAAGACGCTTTGCGGTCACTTCTCTTTCGCCTGAATCAACGGTACTTTCTTTGTACAGCATTTCGGCAAAATATAAGCTGCTCCAGTTTTCTGTTTCGTGATCGGCATTGACGCCCGCTTTAACGCTGGCAGCAGAAGTATTTCCCGTATTCACCAATACCCCAAGCTCTCCATCCAACGAAAAGCGGGGAATTTCATCATCGGTATCTGGCGTAAAATCGGCATGATATAGCGTTTGAATGAGGTCTCTATCGGTGGCCAAGGCACCAAAAGAAACACTCATCAGCGTGAAAAATAACCAGCCACGGGAAAACGTATTAAGCATAATTTAAATTAGGTTTAGTCTATTTAATTGGTTTTGTTTACTGAGCAGGGTCAATAAACACCTTATTATGCCCTTCCGTGGGAGGCGCTACATTCGCTGCACGCAGCTTTTAGCTAAGTTTGTACCTTATTGCTTAGTGTATCAACATTGCAACTTTTGTGGTTTCAATATCCGCAAAAGTGATCGCATTTGAAATAGCATCCATATCGGCACTTACACTATTGGCTATTTCTTTAGAGAAAAGTTCAATTTCACCGTAACATTCTTTATTGTGCTGCATGGCGGTAATGCGTGAGGCCAATGCTAAAATGCCGATGTCAGTGTCTGCATCCTGTTTGGTAGGGTCGTTTGCGTTCATTACAGGGTAGTAAAGCACAAGCGGCAACTTCCAATTTTCCAATATAGTACCGCTACATTCTGAAAAGGTAAATCCGAAGTGTCTGATTTGCCTTACAAAGGGCAGTTCACAAACCTTATCATCTTGGTAAATCTTATAAAGATCTGAAGAATGTTTAGCTACAACTAATTCACTCAAGTTCTGCAAAATCCCCATGACAAAGAATCGTTCGCTGCCGCGAATGCCAAGGTGACGTGCAAGGCATTTAGCCACCATGCCGCAATATACAGCTTGATACCAATGCTTATCTAAATCGATATGAGGGGTATTGAAAGACTTGAATGCAGAGTTAGCGGTTTCTGCAACCACCAGATTGTACAACGCTTCGCCACCAATCACGCTTATGGCTTTAGAAATTGACTCTACCTGCGAGGGAAAACGGAACAAGGCACTGTTGGCAAGCCTTAACACTTTGGCAGTTAAGGATGGATCTACACTGATCAGCGCACCTAAATCCTCCGCGCTAGAACGCGGGTCGTCTAATACGGCTCTAATACGAATACAAACCTCAGGCAAAGCAAAGGATTTAGCTGCCAAGGCCACGTACTTATTTAACGTCATGAATAGACCTACTTAATTTCTAATAATCAACTACAGAGGCTACCGTGAGTACCCGGCTTATCTGCTATTAGGTTGAGCCTGTATCGTCGGATCCGTCGAACATACCTAGCTGCTCACCCACTCCACTGGCGTTTTGCTGCTCTTTGTCTTTACGTCGCGCCCGCGCGTAGGCCGCCGCTTTTCGTTTATGGCACGCAGAGATAATTTTCCTACGGGTACCATCGTCAATTTTTAGCCAATACAAGCGTTCTTCACGACTACGAAAACAGCCTTTACAATATCCTCGGGGGCCTGATTCACACACACCAATGCACGGGCTAGGGATAGCAAAAAACTCGAGTTGTTGCCCTTGATTTGAATGATCCGTCATCGTTCATTAGTGCCGTAATGAATGTGCTTAGGGACAATTAAACCCCAGGTCACGTATTTGTGCCAGTAGACATTAGCCGCAGCTGTACTCTATATGGTGGATTTACCGGTAAATATCAACTCTGTATCTATACACGGGTATAAACCATCGGTGTGTCATGACCATTTCCCACGTAGGCGCTGGCGCATTGTAGGTAGCAAAAACATAGGCCAAACAAAAAAAGGCCACTCAATTGAGTGGCCTAAAAATGCCCCTTAAGAGGGCAACGCTTGGGTAGACGGGAGAGTTAACCTTTGCGTTTTAGCAAGTAGTAGAAGACCGGTGTAAGAATTAAGCCAAAGAAGGTCACACCTATCATGCCGGAGAATACGGCAACCCCCATGGCTTGACGCATTTCCGCCCCCGCTCCGGTTGAGAGAACCATTGGCAATACCCCCATAATAAAAGCAATAGAGGTCATCAAAATAGGGCGTAAACGCAAGCGACTGGCTTCTTTAATCGCCGACAGAGCATCCATACCACTGTCTTGTAGCTCTTTGGCAAATTCCACAATAAGAATGGCGTTTTTGGTGGCAAGCCCAACCAATACAATCAGCCCTATTTGGGTAAAGATATTGTTATCGCCGCCATAAATTTGCACACCAATAAGGGCACTTAACAGGGTCATAGGTACAATAAGAATAATAGCCAATGGCAAGCGTAGGCTTTCATACTGCGCCGCTAACACCAAGAACACCAACAGCACCACCAACGGGAAAACAAAGGCTGAGGCATTACCCGCCAGTATTTGCTGGTAGGTTAGTTCGGTCCATTCGTAGGTCATACCCAGTGGTAGGGTTTCTGCCAAAATTTCTTCAATGGCCGCTTTGGCTTGGTCAGAGGAATAGCCCGCTGCTGGCGCGCCATTCACTTCCGCCGTCACATACCCGTTGTAGTGCATAACACGGTCTGGGCCGGCGCTGTGCTCAACATTTAAAAATGAGCCTAAGGGGATCATCTCGCCTTGTGAATTACGCACTTTAAATTGCGTAATATCGCCAATTTCCTGTCGATATTGCGCATCGGCCTGCACGTTCACCTGGTATGTTCTGCCAAATAAGTTGAAGTCGTTGACATACAACGAACCTAGGTACGCCTGCATAGTAGTAAACAAGGTGTCTATGTTTACTCCTTGGCTTACCGCTTTTTCGCGGTCTACGTCTACATCAAGCTGAGGCACCGCCACGGTAAAGCTGGTGAACGACCCGGTTAAGGCTGGGTGTGCCCACGCTTTGCCAATCACTTCCTGAGTGACCCGCTCTAGTTCTTGAAAGCCAAGATTGCCTCTATCTTCAATTTGCAGTCTAAAGCCGCCAATAGTCCCTAGCCCCATCACTGGCGGAGGCGGAAATATAGCCACGTAAGCCCCTTTGATTGCGCCAAACTGCTGATTTAGCTTTGCTGCAATGGCCCCTGCTGATAACTCGGGTGACTGGCGTTCATTAAAGGGTTTAAGTGGCGTAAACAAAATACCTGAGCTTGGACTGTTAGTGAAACCGTTGATATTAAGCCCGGGAAACGCCACGGCGTCAGACACACCTGGGTGCGCCATGGCAATCCGTGACATTTCACGAATGACCTCTTCGGTTCTGTCTAAGCTTGCCGCATTGGGTAACTGTGCAAACGCCACCAAATATTGCTTGTCTTGCCCTGGCACATAACCGGTGGGCGTAGACGCAAATTGGTTATAGGTAAGCGCAATTAAACCTGCATACAACACCAATACAATACCGCTTTTACGAATTAACCCACCCACAGCGCCGGTGTATTTTTTTGAGCCTCGCTCGAATACGCGGTTAAACGGGGCAAACACGAAACGGCCAAACACTTTGTCCATGCCACGGGTTAACCAATCATTGGCTTTACCATGAGGCTTAAGCAATAGCGCAGACAGTGCCGGGCTAAGGGTTAACGAGTTAATCGCAGATATGACTGTGGATATAGTGATAGTAAGGGCAAACTGCTTATAGAATTGCCCGGTTAAGCCACTCATAAATGCAGTAGGAATAAATACCGCGGCAAGCACTAAAGTTGTGGCAATAATAGGGCCAGTCACCTCTTTCATGGCTTGCACGGTGGCATCAAAAGGAGACTTACCCTCTGCAATATTTCGCTCTACGTTTTCCACCACCACAATAGCGTCATCTACCACAATACCTATTGCCAACACCAAACCAAACAATGATAAAGCGTTAAGTGAAAAGCCCATAAGCTGCATGAACGCAAAGGTTCCCACTAATGAAATAGGCACTGCAACAAGGGGAATGATAGACGCACGCCAGGTTTGTAAGAACAGCACTACCACTAATACAACCAGCAATACGGCTTCCAGCAAGGTGTCGACTACGGCTTCAATAGAGCCTCGAACAAACACCGTGGGGTCGTAAACAATGTCGTACTCCAAACCGTCGGGAAACATTGTCGACAGCTCAGCCATACGGGCGCGCACGTCATCAGAAATTTGAATAGCATTTGAACCCGGCGCTTGAAATATAGGTAAAGCCGCGGCCGGTTTATTATTTAACAGCGAGCGCAATGAATAGTTGTCTGCCCCTAACTCCACACGGGCCACGTCCTTAAGACGGGTTATTTCCCCATTTTCGCCGGTTTTGACAATAATATTTTCAAACTCGGTTTCATCTTTTAATCGCCCGCGAACGTTAATCAGTAACTGAAATTCGCTTTTACCCGTGGGTTGAGAGCCTAAGCTTCCTGCTGCCGCCTGCTGGTTTTGATCGGCAATAGCTGCGGCCACATCGCCAGGATTTAGTTGTAGCGCGGCAAGTTTATTCGGGTCTAGCCACACACGCATGCTGAACTCACCGGCGCCAAACATACGCACCTGCCCTACTCCGTTAATACGAGCCAGCTCGTCTTTTACAAACTGATCAGCATAGTTAGACAAATACAGCATGTCGTAACGGTTATCTGGCGAGGTTAAATGCACCACCATGGTTAAATCTGGTGATGATTTTTCGGTAACAACCCCTAAGCGCTGTACCTCTTCGGGCAAGCGGGGCGTGGCGCGGTTCACACGGTTTTGAACGAGCGTAGTGGCATCATCAGGATCGGTGCCGATAGCAAAGGTGATAGTAAGGGTCATGGTGCCATCGCTGGTTGCCTGCGACGACATATACAGCATATCTTCAACACCGTTAATTTCTTGCTCTAACGGCGTTGCAACAGTAGCTGCGATAACTTCTGGGTTGGCACCAGGGTAACTTGCCGTAACGACAACGGTGGGCGGCACCACTTCAGGGTATTCTGTAATAGGCAATTGCCACACCGCAATGGCCCCGCCGATGAAAATAAGCAACGACAGCACACCCGCAAATATCGGGCGGCTAATGAAGAATTGCGAAATGTTCATTACTTAAGACCTGCCGTAACCGTAGGCGCTGACACTGAACCACCAGCAAGCACATCATCAAACTGCGCCATGTTTTGTGTCAGCTCGGTGGCAATATCCACACGAGACTGCCAGTTAGACAAATTAGCCAAAGCGTCTTCATCACCCATAGGCACTTCGTTTGCTGCCACCAACGCACCAGGGCGAACACGCTGCAAACCGTCCACAACAATGCTGTCGTTAGCGTTTAAGCCACGTTTAATAATACGCATGCTACCCACTTTATCGCCTAATGTTACTGGGCGGTATTCCACTTTATTTTCTTCATTTACTACGAGGACAAACTTGTTGTTTAAATCTGTACCTATGGCTTTTTCTTTAATAAGAATGCCTTGCTCCTGGGTGTCGCCTGCCAGTTTAAGGTGGGCAAACAAACCGGGGATTAAACGACCCTCGTCATTGTTAAATACGGCGCGCACGCGAAGCGTGCCTGTACTGCTATTCACTTGATTGTCGATAAAATCAATTTGCCCCCAGTGATGATAGTCAGACTCATTTGCCAAACGCATAGCAACAGGCTGCTCACTAACGGCCGTTGACGCCTTATTAGTAGAAGATAGGTAGTTAAGATAAGTTTGTTCATCTATGTCGAAGTACGCGTAAAGACGATCTGTTGACACGATACGCGTTAACTCGGTTTGCCCTGCCGTGACGAAGTTACCTTCGGTTATATTCGCGCGAGAAATACGCCCTGAAATTGGCGCTTCAACACGGGCAAAGCCACGGTTTAAACGCGCTACGTCAAGCTCCGCTTGGGTTTGATTTAAACTGGCTAACGCCTGATTCTTTTCTGCTAAACGGGCATCTAGCACTTCTTCAGACACCGCTTGGGTTTTGCGAAGTTTGAAGGCGCGATTATAGTTCTGCTCAGCAAGTTGAACGCGGCTTTTCGCTTCTTCAAGTTGCGCAGTTAAACGAGAAACTTCAGCCTTAAACGTACGGTTATCAATAAGGAACAAGGTTTGACCTTGTTCAACATATTCACCTTCATCAAAAGCCACAAAATCGATATAGCCGGACACGCGAGGACGCAACGCAACAATATGTGGAGACTCTAAACGACCTGTAAAGTTATCCCATTCGGTTAACCGCTGAGATACCACTTTTGCCACATCAACAGGCACACCAGTATTTGCCTGCATGGTCTGAGCTGGCCCTTTTTCATCGCCGCCACATGCAGCGACCAGCAAAGTAAGGCTTACCATTGCCAATAAACGGGTAAAAGTTTTCATTGCAAGATACTCTTAAAAATTGAACTAAAGTTTGATGCCGTGCATTATGCACACCCTCAAACAATAAAAATAATTATCTTTTAATATGCAACACATCACATGATGTTATATATTAGGAAGCAGATGAAGTTATGAACAACTCACCGTTCGTGGTATCAATGCGTTACGTCCACGCCCCGTTTTGACCAAAGGAGACGAAGATGCGTCCACATGATTTGAATTTACTCATGATATTTGATGCCATCATGACAGAAGGTGCGATTACGCGCGCTGCCGATAGACTGTCGATGACACAGCCTGCTGTATCTAATGCCCTTTCGCGCATGCGTACAGCGTGGAACGATGAGCTGTTTGTTAAAGACGGTCGCGGTATTCAACCCACCTCCTTTGCTAAAAACCTGTGGAGCCAAATTCAAGGTCCCTTAGGTGAGCTTGAAGTGGCCGTCAACCCTACCGACTTCAACCCTGCTACCGCTAAACGTACCTTTCGTATTGCCGCTACCGACAGTATTGTATCTATCGTGTGGGGCCCCCTTCGTAAAGTGATTGAAAACGAAGCACCGGGTATCAACATCCACGCTATTCCCAACTACGATATGGAAAGCCATAAAATTCTCAAAGATGCTGAAGCCGAGCTTACGTTTTCAAAATATCTTGAACCTGGCTCAGTCATTCGCGCAGAACACGTGCTCGACCCAAGCTGGGTGGTGGTGATGCGCCCCGATCACCCGCTGGCAAAATCGCAACTCACATTAGAAGACTTTGTGGCTGCCGATCACTTATTGGTGTCGGTTACCGGTGATGTGACTGGCCCTACCGATCAAGTGCTTGCAAACCTTGGTTTAAAGCGCCGCGTGGCCATGTCGGTTAATCAATTCTATAACGCCACACCACTACTGAGGGAAAGCGATCTCATTTGCGTGGCGCCTTCTCTTGTCCTGGAAAGAGAAATATTTTCCGGCGAATTAGCGGTGTTTGAAACGCCCATTGAAATCGTCAGCTCTCCCCTTTCTGTTATGTGGCATAAGCGTCAAGATCAAGATGCAGGCTTGCAGTGGTTGCGTGGCTTAGTGGTGAAATTTATTCGGGAACGCGCTCAACGCCATGAAATGCTGCTTTCCCAGTGTTGCCGAAAAGCCTATTGCGCAGATACCGTGAAACGATTTATGGATCAGCGAAATATGGACTGTAGCGAATTTTCGCCAGCCCACTTAAACGTGCCAAGTAACGATGAGATTAACAAGGAAAATGAAGAGCACAAAAAGCCGGCTTAGTGAGGGTATTGCTGAAGCCGTTGTTTGGTGACTAGGCCTCTACCTTCCACACGCGCTATATTGCCCATTAACTCTATTTGATATTCTCCATATTTTGATTTTGCCTTTATAGCGTGTTTAGCCGTATCTGACATCTACCACCACGGGCATTTTGAAAATACTCGTCGAGATTTAGATATAGTATAAAAAACCCGCTCATTGAGCGGGTTTTTAAATTTCATCACAAAGACTCTGTTACTTTTTCTTCTTTGCTTTTGGGTTTGGCAAATCGGTAATGCTTCCTTCAAAGATTTCAGACGCTAAGCCGATAGACTCGTTAAGTGTTGGGTGAGCGTGAATAGTTAATGCAACATCTTCTGCATCAGCACCCATCTCAATAGCTAGGCCAATTTCACCGAGCATTTCGCCCGCGTTGGTACCTACCATTGCACCGCCAATAACGCGGCCAGTTTCTTTTTCGAAGATCATCTTGGTCATACCGTTAGTTGCATCAGAGGCAATCGCACGGCCTGAAGCAGCCCAAGGGAAAGTTGCAGTTTCATAGCTTACGCCCTGCTCTTTCGCTTCTTTTTCAGTTAAACCCACCCAAGCGACTTCTGGCTCAGTATAGGCAACTGAAGGAATAGCACGTGGGTCGAAGTAGTGCTTCTGCCCAGCAATAACTTCTGCTGCAACATGGCCTTCATGCACCGCTTTGTGTGCAAGCATTGGCTGACCAACAAGGTCACCGATTGCAAAGATGTGGTCAACGTTAGTGCGCATTTGCTTATCAACATTGATAAAGCCACGCTCGTCAACGTTTACGCCAGCAGTATCAGCACCAACTAGCTTGCCATTTGGCTTACGACCAACAGCAACCAATACTTTATCGTAACGAACGGGTTCAGCAGGCGCTTTTTTGCCTTCAAAGGTCACATACAAGCCATCATCTTTTGCTTCAACCGCAGTCACTTTGGTTTCTAGCATGATGTTAAACTTGTCTTTGTAGTCTTTCATGAATACTTTCATGATGTCTTTGTCAGCAGCTGGGATTAGCTGGTCTAAGAACTCTACTACATCAATTTTTGAGCCTAGTGCTTCGTACACTGTGCCCATTTCTAGACCGATGATACCACCGCCTAGTACTAGCATTTTCTCTGGAATGTCTTTCATTTCCAAAGCGCCAGTTGAATCAATTACACGGTCATCTTCAGGGATGAACGGAAGGCTTACTGGCTCAGAACCCGCAGCAATAATCGCTTTATCAAAAGTAATCGTAGTAACGTCGTCACCATCTTTTACTTCTAGGGTATTAGCGCCTGTGAACTTGCCGTAACCTTTAACGTGTTTGGTTTTACGCATTTTTGACATGCCGCCAAGACCGTTAGTTAGTTGGCTAACAACGCTGTCTTTGTATTCGCGGATTTTGTCTAAGTCGATGGTAGGCTCGCCGAAAGTCACACCGTGGCTTGCAAGGTGCTTTGCTTCTTTCATTACTTTAGCAACGTGAAGAAGGGCTTTTGAAGGAATACAGCCTACATTTAGACAAACACCACCTAGGGTGTCACGAGAGTCTACGATAACTGTTTCAATACCTAAGTCAGCTGCACGGAAAGCTGCTGAATAACCGCCAGGGCCGCCGCCCAGTACCACCAATTGCGTTTTTATTTCGCTCATTGTGAACCTCAATCCTGTTCTTGTAGGGTCATGCTATTACTTTTGTGTAATAGCATAACCTAAATGCCGCCAAATGGGCTGATAAAATCGTCGAAAATGTTACTGATATTGTAAACTTTTTCGACCTTTTACTTAAAGTATGATTCTGCGTAAGTCAGTTAGGTTTGCAGCCACCTCGGTAGAGAATCTTGCACCTACCGCACCATCGATTACTCGGTGGTCGTAAGACAGGCTTAGCGGCACCATTAAGCGCGGCTCGAACTCTTTACCATTCCACTTAGGCTTCATCTCAGACTTAGACACACCTAATATGGCGACTTCTGGTGCATTTACAATAGGCGTAAACGCCGTACCGCCAATACCACCTAGGCTAGAGATAGTAAATGTACCGCCCTGCATGTCTGCAGCTTTAAGTTTACCTTCGCGGGCTTTCTTGGACGTTTCGATAAGCTCGCGAGAAAGTTCTTCAATACCTTTCTTATTCACATCGCGAATAACAGGAACAACAAGGCCTCCCGGTGTTTCTACCGCAATACCAATGTTGATGAACTTCTTAATGATTAAACTCTCGCCATCGTCAGACAGTGAAGAGTTAAACACTTCGTACTTCTCTAGCGCTTTAGCGACTGCCTTCATAACGAAAACAAGTGGTGTGATCTTAAGACCAGACTTAATTTTCGCGTGGTAAGCATTTTGCTCTTTACGGAAGTCTTCAACGTCTGTGATATCGGCTTCGTCGAACTGGGTAACGTGGGGAATAGTCGCCCAGTTACGGTGTAAGAACGGACCAGAGATTTTCTGAATGCGCGAAAGTTTCTGCTCTTCAATTTCACCAAACTTGCTGTGATCAACAGGTTTAACCGGCACAATTTGAAGTACGTTGTCACCCGCAGGGGCATCACCTGACGCGGCAGCAGTTTTAGGCTTAGCCAGTTCCGCTTTCACATAGGCTTGAACGTCTTCTTTCAAAATACGGTTTTTAGGGCCTGAGCCACTAACCAGTGTAAGGTCTACGCCGAACTCACGGGCAACACGTCGTACCGAAGGTGACGCGTGAGCTTTACCTGTGCTTTTCGCTTCTGGCGCTGGAGGCACAGGAGAGCGACTCGCAGACGCCTCTTGCTTAGGCGCTTCTTTCTTAGGCGCTTCAGCTGGCTTTTCCGCAGGTTTTTCAGACGCTGGTGCCTGTGCCTCACCGCCACTGGTTTCAAGCTTAACAACCAAAGTGCCTTGCTTAACCTTATCGCCTGCTTTAATAAAGACTTCTTTGATAGTACCCGCGTGAGTAGAAGGCACATCCATGGTGGCTTTATCGGTTTCTAGCGTAATAAGGCCGTCTTCTTTTTCAACGGTATCGCCTGGCGAAACCAACACATCGATAACATCAACTTCGCCGTCTTCACCAATATCAGGTACGGCAACTTCGATGGTTTCACTGCTTGAAGATGCACTTGCTTGAGGCGCACTTTCTTCTTTTGCAGGGGCTTCTTGTTGAGCTGGCGCTGCTTCGCTTTCGCTTGAACCGCCTTCACCCGCAATTTCTAGCTTAATGACCACCGTGCCTTCTTTGACTTTATCGCCATTACTGATAAGCACTTCTTTCACTGTACCCGCGTGAGTTGAAGGTACGTCCATGGTGGCTTTATCAGTTTCAAGGGTAATAAGACCATCTTCTTTTTCGATGGTATCGCCAACAGAAACCAACACGTCGATAACGTCAACTTCGTCATCTGAACCAATATCAGGTACAGCGACTTCAATCACTTCGCTGGAGCCAGAAGCAGTAGGCGCTGCGTCTGACTTGCTTTCTTCTTTAGGAGCTTCTTGCGCATCATCAGAAGCAGTGTCTTCTGATGCACTTTCACCGCCAGCGGCCTTCATCTCACCAATCACATCGCCTTCTTTAATCTTATCGCCGACAGCGACAGACAAGCTTACGATTTCACCTTCAAACGGTGCCGGGATGTCCATCGACGCTTTGTCACTTTCTACAGTCACAACGCCTTCGTCTGCCTCAATGGTGTCGCCTACGGCAACACATAGCTCGATAACTTCAACTTCGTCACCGCCTACATCGGGTACGATAATCTTTTGAATATCTGACATATGTAAAATACCTTCTTTGGCTACGCGTAAAGTGGGTTAAGTTTTTCAGCGTTAATATCAAAACGCTTAATCGCTTCTGCTACCACTTTCTTCTCAACGTCGCCGCGCTGAGCCAATTCGTAAAGTGATGCAACCACAATGTATGACGCATTAACTTCAAAGTGAGTACGCAAGTTTTCACGGCTATCGCTTCGACCGAAACCGTCTGTACCTAGGCAGCGGTATTCAGTTTCAATGAAAGCACGTACTTGGTCTGAGTAGTTCTTCACATAGTCAGTGGCAGAAATTGCAGGACCTGCATCTTTCGTGATTACCTGACCAATGTAAGGTACTTTTTGCTCAGCTTCAGGATTTAGCATGTTCCAGCGTGCTACGTCCTGACCTTCACGGGCTAGTTCGTTGAACGAGGTCACAGAGTAAACGTCAGAAGATACGTTGTAGTCTTCACACAGAGTCTGTGCCGCTTTACGTACTTCGTTTAAAATAGTACCTGAGCCCATTAGCTGTACGTTAAGCTTAGACTTGTCGTTTTCAACGCGCTCAAGCTTGTAAATACCTTTAATGATTTGCTCAGCAACATCATCACCTTCTGGCATTGCAGGGTGCTGATAGTTCTCGTTCATTAGTGTTAGGTAATAGAAGATATTTTCATTGTTACCGTACATGCGACGCAGACCGTCTTGAACGATAACCGCGACTTCATAACCGTACGTTGGATCGTAAGTAATACAGTTAGGAATAAGGTTCGCCTGAACATGTGAGTGGCCGTCTTGGTGCTGTAGACCTTCACCGTTAAGCGTAGTTCTACCTGCTGTTGCGCCTAATAGGAAACCACGTGCTTGGCTATCGCCTGCTGCCCATGCCAGGTCACCAACACGTTGGAAACCAAACATTGAGTAGTAAATATAGAACGGAATAGTGGTCGCGTTACAGGTTGAGTAAGACGTACCAGACGCTACCCACGACGCCATTGCACCTAGCTCGTTAATACCTTCTTGCAGTACCTGACCTTTCTTGTCTTCACGGTAGTAAGCCACTTGGTCTGCATCTTGAGGTACGTATTTCTGACCTTCGTTGGCATAAATACCTACCTGACGGAATAAGCCTTCCATACCGAAGGTACGGGCTTCATCAGGAATAATTGGTACTACACGCTTACCAATTTTCTTATCTTTCAACAACGCATTAAGCACACGTACAAACGTCATTGTTGATGATACTTGACGGTCGCCTGAACCTTTCAAGATAGCATCGAATGCGCTTAACTCTGGAATTTCAAGCTGTTCTTCTGCTTGCTCGCGACGAGAAGGCAGGTAACCACCTAATGCTTCACGACGTGCACGAAGATACTTCATTTCTTCGCTGTCTTCGTCAAACTTGAAGTATGGCAGTTCTTCAATTTTCTCATCAGCTACTGGAATGTTGAAGCGGTCGCGGAACTGTTTGATTGAATCAACGTCCATTTTCTTAACGTTGTGCGCTACGTTCTGTGCTTCGCCTGATGCACCAAGACCGAAACCTTTAACCGTTTTAGCAAGGATTACTGTTGGACGACCTTTGGTATCAATGGCTTTTTGGTAAGCTGCAAATACTTTAACTGGGTCGTGACCACCACGGTTTAGACGCCAGATGTCATCATCAGACATGTTCGCTACAAGTGCCGCTGTTTCAGGGTACTTGTTGAAGAAGTTTTCACGGGTGTACTTGCCGCCTTTGGCTTTACAGTTTTGGTATTCACCGTCTACGGTTTCACCCATAAGCTGAATAAGCTTGCCAGATTTATCGCGAGCTAGTAACTCATCCCAGTAGCTACCCCAAATAACTTTCACCACTTCCCAGCCTGCGCCGCGGAACGTACCTTCAAGTTCTTGGATAATTTTGCCGTTACCACGTACCGGGCCGTCAAGGCGCTGAAGGTTACAGTTGATAACAAACGTTAGGTTGTCTAGGCCTTCACGAGAGGCTAGACCAATTGCACCCAAGCTTTCTGGCTCATCACACTCACCGTCACCCATATAGCAGTATACGCGCTGACCAGAACAGTCTTTAATACCACGGTTAGTTAGGTACTTAAGGAAGCGTGCTGTGTAGATAGCTTGAAGTGGACCAAGACCCATAGATACGGTTGGGAACTGCCAGTAGTCTTTCATCAAGTGAGGGTGTGGGTAAGACGATAGACCATCGCCCGCACATTCTTGACGGAAGTTATTCAACTGCTCTTCAGTTAAATTGCCTTCCATGTAAGAACGCGAATAAATTCCTGGAGAAATATGGCCCTGCGCGAAAATAAAGTCCCCGCCTTGGTTTTCATTAGGTGCTTTGAAGAAATGGTTAAAACCTACATCATAAAGCATAGCCGATGATGCGAAGCTACCAATGTGGCCACCAAGCTCTAGATCTTTTTTCGATGCACGCAATACAATCATCAATGCGTTCCAACGAATCGCCGCACGAATGCGCGCTTCGATGGTCAAGTCACCAGGCATTTTTGGTTCTTGCGCTACTGGGATAGTATTGATGTAGGCAGTAGTAGCGTCATACGGTAAATGCGCTCCGCTGCGACGTGCTTTATCAATAAGTTTTTCGAGTAAATAATGGGCGCGTTCTACGCCTTCCTCTTCTAAAACCGACTCAAGCGCATCAATCCACTCTTTAGTTTCTTGAGGATCTACATCTTGGTGCATCATATCAGACATGGTGCCATCCTATTTTTTGCTTATATAGAAAATACTCCCTTAGCATTGCCCCTAAACTTAAAAGCGCTAAAAGAAGGAAAACTAAATTACGTTGTACTCACAGTGACCCAATCTGGCTCACCTGCTTTTGCATTGGCACAGGTTTTCACCTGACCGGCCGCTGCGAATGAATAGCTATCCACCCCTTTATCATTTAACGGTGGCTGAATAACTAAATTTCTAATCGACGTAACGCACGCTGTACGCGAGTATCACGCTGATTAATGGTTAATAGCGTTTTTTCAATAAACGCCAAATGCGTATTACATGCCTGACGCGCAGATTCAGGGTCACGTGCTGCAATTGCTTCTACAATTTCGCGACGCTGCTTAGCAATGTCTTCCACCGCTTCAGGGTGCGCTGCCAGCATGTCAAAATTTCGTTCAATGTTGTCTACCAGCATACTTTGCATGGTGCTCATTACGTGTAATAGCACCATATTGTGTGATGCTCGCGCCATAATGATATAAAACTGCCCTAAGGCTTCAGCCTGAGCCCGCTTACTTTCACTGGCTTTAGGCGTTGGCAGTTCATTAAGCGCTTGCTTTAGCGCTTCGTAATCTTCTGGCTGGCCACGTAGCGCCGCGTAGTATGCCGCCATACCTTCAAGGGCATGACGAAACTCAAGTAAATCGAATTGGGTTTCAGGGCGTTGGCTCACAAGGTCCATCAATGGGTCTTTCATCGCCGCGTTCAGGTTGCGGTTTACGAAGGTACCGCCACCTTGTTTACGCTCGACAAGCCCACGGGCCTGTAAATTGCCAATGGCTTCTCTTAATGAAGGACGAGACACGTCAAACTCTAGCGCTAACTCTCTTTCTGGTGGCAACTTTTGCCCTGCCAATAATGTACCGTCAAGTATCATAGACTCGAGTTGCTCGGTAATCACATCAGAGAGTTTTTTTCGCTGCTGACGCATGCGTTGTATCTATCCTTCTTATTGTACGCACTGAATATTACTCTGATGAATGTAAAAAATAATCGGGGTTAATTTAAACATTCACTAAATTGGTAATACCATTTTACCTTTACAGTTTAAGGCAGATCGATTTCGAGGTAAATACTCTCAAGCATAGCAAACCTAATGCAGTTTGCTTGGTGTTAAGCTTTATTATTGAATTTGTTAAGAAAAGTTATCGAACTACAACTGGTCTGATGAGGTTAGGAGCTGCGGAAAGTGTGCTAAAGCAACTGATCTACAAATGGTTTCTTTGCAGACCAGTGCTGACGTTTTCAGTAAATGTAAAAAATAGTGGTTATGCGAGGCTACCCACGAGTGTCAAAGAAGCGGTCACCACCAGCAAGAAAACAACATTACGTTTTGCTAATTTTACTAACACCTTGGGTTCAATTGCTGCATTTTCGCTCTGCTGTGCATATTCTTCCGGCGAAAGTGTTTCTGCTTTTGCAGAAATCTGAGTTAAAACATCGTAAGCGGGTACGTCAAATTTAATGGCGAACTTAATCCACTCGGGTAGTGCTCGCGAAAAGTGCCCCATCATTAACATACCAAAAGCGGTAATTCTTACTGGGATAAAATCTAACGCAAACATAAGCCGTCCAGCGCCATCTTTTAATGGATGATCAGCGTTACACAAGGCTTCGGTAGCACTTCGGCTTAAACAGTAAAATAACGCGCCAGGTGCGCCGAAACCAATGAACCACAGCATAACCGCAGCATAGTGCTGATAATTCAACCATGTAAGATGTTGGCCAAAACTTTTCCCCTCACCTTTTGCTGTGCCATCGCTCTGCGCTGTGCTAGCGCAGTGACCAAGCTGATCGGTATACATGCTACAGGCTTGCAAGTCGTTGCGCTCTGCGGCATTTAAAAAGCGCTTATAAATAGCGCGTAACGTAGGGCAGCCAATAGAAACAAAAAGCACGATACTTTGTTCTATAAAGGTAAAGAAGGCACCTAATACCCAATATTCAATTAACCCCAATACCACTGGCGGTAGAAGCAAAGCGGCATACAAGGAAATAGGCGCGGTATTGTCAGACAGCCACTGGGTTTTCTCTAGCCAAGCTCGATACTGAGCAGCATACCTTTCGATATGCCAATTCGCGTCTTTACTCACCACACGCTCTAGGCTCAATACTAATAGCAAAGTCATTAAAATCATGAGATTACGCGCTTCCTTTTTAAATAAATGAAAGTGTTAGGGCTCAACAGTAAAAAGGCTTTGTCGAAACCTTGGCCAATCGAATTCGTATCCTGGGTCGGTTTTTCGCCCTGGTGCAATATCATTATGACCCACAATACGCCCGATAGTGATCCGAGGATAGCGCAGAATGATAAATTTAGAGAGGTTCTCTAGTGCTAAGTACTGTGCGTCTGTGTAAGGCAAGGTATCAGTTCCCTCAAGTTCGATACCAATAGAATAATCGTTACAGCGCTGCCGCCCCTGAAATGATGAAATGCCCGCATGCCAAGCCCGCGCATCAAAAGGCACGAATTGCTCAATCACGCCTGTTCGGTAGATAACGCAGTGCGCCGACACACGGATATGAGCAATCTCTTTAAAAAAGGGGTGAGCATGGGGGTTTAACTGACCGGTGAATAAATCTCGAATACCAGAAGTGGCGAACTCGCCAGGAGGAAGAGAAATATTATGAATGACCAATAAGCTCACATCATCGGCGTTGGGTCGCGCATCGTAGTGTGTGCTTTTAATTTGCGTGGCGTTGTCGTATAGCACCATTATGTTTGATTTTTCGTGCAATCGTCTACATTCTCTAAAGTGTGACATTGCCTTGCTTGCGAAATCAAGGAAAGCCAAGAACAAAACCAAAATAACAGAGTAGTTAATAACATGAATAACGAACACCAGGATACCCGTTCAGCGGGTAAATGGATGGTAGCCCTTGCATGGATTTGCGGCCTTGGCCTTCTGGTCTTTGTTTTTTCGGATTTACTGGAAAAACAAGTTAACCCAAATACCGAACCAGCCTCTCAACGGATTGGCACTCAGACAGAAGTTCGCTTAAAGCAAAATAGGCAAGGACACTATGTTACTAGCGGCTACATCAATGGCGAAGAAGTTGTATTTTTAGTAGATACTGGGGCTACGGACGTCGCCGTGCCTGCGCACCTTGCGTCGAAATTACAATTGCAGGCGGGCCGAGAAGGACTGGCAAGCACGGCCAATGGCGTGGTACGGGTGGCCGAATCTCGAATTAACACCTTGCGTATTGGCGACATTGTTGTGCATAACGTTAAGGCCAATTTAAACCCAGGTATGCAAGACGACCATATTCTTTTAGGCATGAGTGTTTTAAAGCAATTAGAGTTTACTCAGCGCGGAGAATGGTTAATATTGCGTACCCTTTGAAAAATGACTGCGATGAAGATGACATCACCCGATATACAGGCAATTCGCGAACAGGTTTCGCAAGCGCTTATTGAAGATTTAGGCGGCGAGTTAAACGCCGCGAAGGATATTACCGCTAACCTTATTGATGCTGACACTCAAGCCACCGCAACTATTATTACCAGAGAACCCTGTGTGGTGTGTGGTGTCGCGTGGGTAAACCAAGCTTTTGCCCTTGTCGACCCTAATGTGTCTGTCACTTGGCATGTGAACGACGGCGACAAAGTGGATGGCGATACAGTACTTGTTAGCTTATCTGGGTCGGCGCGCGCCATTTTAACGGCAGAGCGTACGGCGCTCAATTTTCTCCAAACCTTGTCAGGCACTGCGACCACCACCGCGTTTTATGCACACATACTCAGTGATAGCGAAACGAAGATCCTCGACACGCGAAAAACCCTGCCTGGACTACGTATGGCGCAAAAATACGCTGTGCGCTGCGGCGGCGGACAAAATCACCGAATAGGGCTTTTTGACGCGTTTTTGATAAAAGAAAATCACATTTTTTCTTGCGGAGGTATTCGCCCTGCCATTCAACGTGCTAAGGCGATGATGCCAGGCGCGCCAGTTGAAGTTGAAGTGGAGTCAATAGACGAACTAAAACTGGCCTTAGAGGCTGGCGCTGACATTATTATGTTAGATAATTTCACTAACGAACAGATCCAAGAGTCAGTAGCGCTCACGAATAAGCGCAGTAAACTGGAAGTGTCTGGAAACATTACCGATGAACGACTTGCTTCGTTAAGTAAATTGGGTGTGGATTACATTTCTTCTGGCGCATTAACCAAACATGTTCAAGCCATAGATCTTTCGCTTCGTATTAATATAGATAGCGATAAATAATTCCATCCTAATTGAGGGAGTTCTCTCCCTCGCTCTTTACTTATCAGCGCCAGTTAACACACACGTATTGTTCGCCATAACTTTTGTAACTACAAGATTATTATACAAAAGTTTAAATGCATCATAGGTGCTGGGCGCTAGCTGTGCGATAACCTGCGAAAGCAACACACCGGTATAATTTCCGATACTTGTCAGTTAGAAATTGAAATCTATACTGAGCATCAAGTACCGGGGTCGTCATTCACGTCTCGGGTATAAATGTTAATTTGAACACGACTTTACTATTGCGTGACACACAGCTCCCGGAGAACAAATATGAAAAACATGAATGCGTCAAATCAAAAAGGTTTCACTCTAATCGAACTTATGATTGTGGTTGCTATTATCGGTATTCTTGCCGCCATTGCTCTGCCTTCATATTTAAACTACACAGAAAAAGCCAGCTTCACTGAAGTGACTAACTCAACCGCAGCAGCGAAAACAGCGGTAGAGATTTGCGCACAAACCACCGGTGCCTTGGCCAACTGTGACGGCGGCTCAAACGGTGTTCCATCTAATATTGATAACTCATCTGATACTAGCCTTGTTGGCCTAACTACCGCTAACGGCGTTATCACAGCGACCGCTTCTGGTGATTCAGGTATCGAAGATGATTCAGGTAACGCAGCAACTTACGTGCTAACGCCAACTTTGGCAAATGGTCGTGTAACTTGGGCTGCAGCATGTACCCCAGCCACACTATGTTAAGTCGCCATGCTTAGTGTGTAGAAAGGCCCAGCAATGTCTGGGCTTTTTTGTCTTTCCACATTGCATTTTCACACAGCGCAATATTGATTTTCTTTTTGGCGGAGTAGGTATTTAATGGCGAAGGCAGCAACCACCTATACTTGGCAAGGCAAAGATCGCCGAGGTAACAGCAGAAAAGGCGAAATTTCTGCTATTAGCCTTGCCGAAGCTAAAAACCTTTTGCGACGCCAGGGCATTTCTGCCAATAAAGTGAAAAAGCTGGCTACACCGCTATTTGGCAAAGGCGCACAAAAGATAGTAGCTGCCGATATTTCTGTGATGTCGCGGCAAATTGCCACCATGTTAGGGGCCGGTGTTACCCTAATTCAATCATTAGACATGATAGCGCAAGGCCATGCTAAAGCGTCTATGCGTAAGCTGCTTCACGAAATATCTAACGAAGTTAAATCGGGAAACCCTTTGTCTGGCGCGTTACGTAAACACCCTGATTATTTCGATGATCTATACTGTGATTTGGTTTACACAGGGGAGCAATCGGGTGCCCTTGAAACCATTTACGACCGTATAGCCACTTATAAAGAAAAGGCCGAAGCCCTTAAATCAAAAATAAAAAAAGCCATGCTTTACCCCATCGCGGTGGTAGTGGTTGCATTTGTGGTAACCACCATTCTTTTAATATTTGTGGTGCCACAATTTGAAGATATTTTCAGTAGCTTTGGTGCAGAGTTGCCTGCCTTTACCCAATTCGTATTAGCCATTTCCCGTTTTGTGCAAGATTATGGATTCGTGATGGCCATTGCTGCGGTAGGCGCAGGCATGCTATTTGTGCGTGCCCATAAAAAAAGCCAATCCCTAAGAGACAATGTAGATAAGGCCATTCTCAAAGCCCCCGTAGTGGGCGAAATACTGAAAAAGGCCAGCATTGCGCGTTTTACCCGAACGTTGGCCACCACCTTTTCTGCTGGTGTTCCACTGATTGGCGCATTAGAGTCTGCCGCAGGCGCTTCAGGTAATGCGGTATTTCGCGATGCCATTTTATTTATGCGCAAAGAGGTAGCGGGCGGCATGCAGATGCATACTGCCATGCGCGCCACCAATGTATTCCCCGATATGGTGACGCAAATGGTGGCGATTGGCGAGGAGTCTGGTGCGGTAGATAGCATGCTTAGCAAAATAGCCACTATTTATGAGGCTGAAGTCGACGATATGGTTGATGGACTAACAAGTTTACTTGAGCCTATTATTATGGCGGTGCTGGGTGTCGTTATTGGGGGCTTAATTGTGGCCATGTACCTGCCTATATTTGAAATGGGTAATGTAGTGTGAACCATTAGGCTGTTACCCCGATCAGATGAATTGAAAATTCGGTTGCGCTGCATTAGCTTTCTTTGCCATCATAATTAAAAATAAAGAGATTTGTATTCTATGGAAGCGCTTATATCACTAAGCCAGCTTTATCCCCCTTTCTTTTATGGCCTTGTTTTTCTCGTCAGTTTGATGGTGGGAAGCTTTTTGAATGTGGTGATTCATCGCCTGCCTATCATGATGGAAAATAGCTGGAAGCAAGAATATAGCGCTTATTTTACGAATGAAAACACCCCCCAAAACGACGTTTCTGCCCCCTTCAATTTAGTTAAGCCTGATAGCACCTGCCCTGCCTGCGGACATAAAATTCGCCCTTGGGAGAACATTCCCGTTATCAGTTATTTATGCTTGAAAGGAAAATGTGCATCGTGCAAAACCCCTATTTCGTTGCGCTATCCCTTTGTTGAGTTATTCACTGCCCTCACCTGTACATTCGCGGCTTTTTATTTCGGCCCTTCTCCTCAAGCGCTTTGGGCAATGGTATTGACTTACTTTTTGGTGGCCATGCTATTTATTGACCTAGATAAAATGCTGCTACCGGATCAGCTCACATTGCCCTTGCTATGGTTAGGGTTACTCTTGAGTACACACTCTGTCTTTGTTGATATGCAATCAGCCATTTGGGGCGCAGCCATTGGCTACGTGAGTTTGTGGTTAGTGTATTGGATGTTTAAAATTGCCACTGGAAAAGAAGGTATGGGCTATGGCGATTTTAAGCTACTGGCAGCGCTGGGCGCCTTTGTAGGCTGGCAAGGCTTACCTATCATTATTTTACTTTCTTCTTTAGTGGGCGCCATTGCCGGTGTGGCAATTATGGTGTTCCAAAACAAAGGTAAGTCGGTGGCGATTCCATTTGGCCCTTACTTAGCCGTTGCAGGGTGGATAACTTTGCTGTTTAAATCACACATTACTCAAGCCTACTTAGATTGGATATTAGGTTGATGACAAAGCATGTAATCGGGTTAACTGGTGGTATTGGCAGCGGAAAATCAGCGGCTACAGAGGCCTTTAAATCATTGGGCATTAGTATCGTTGATGCTGATGAAGTAGCCCGCGATGTCGTCGCGGTGGGTAGCGAAGGCTTACGGCATATTGTTGCCCGTTTCGGCAGAGGTATATTGCTTGAAGATGGTCAATTAAACCGTCCAGCGTTAAGAGAAAGAGTGTTTAGTCATGAAGGTGACAAACACTGGCTAAACCAACTCTTACATCCGCTAATTCGCGCAAAAATGCTGGCTGATATCGGTGCCGCTCCCAGCGCTTATTGTATTTTGTCTGTGCCCTTGTTGATAGAAAACAACATGGAAAACCTGTGTGATAGAGTGATTGTGGTTGATTGCCCTGAATCGCTACAACTTAGCAGAGCTTTGCAGCGTGATGGCAGCTCACGGGAAACCATTGAAAGTATTATGGCGTCTCAGGCCAGTCGCAATGAGCGTCTTGAAAAGGCGGATGATGTAATTAATAACACCGGCTCATTGGATGAGTTGCACGAACAAGTCGCCTTATTGCATGAGCAGTATGTTAAACATTTTAACTTAAGTGCTTAATAAAGCATCACCGGCAACTTTTTTGCTCAAAAAGTGTCAAAACCCTCAATTGTATGCCTCACTGTACTTGGCTTAGCGCTATTCATGCATTAGGCTTTAATGCTAAGTAATTGTGTTCCAAGGATATCCATGAGCGAAGCTGTATTCGAATTTCCATTAAAGGAGAAAGTGCGAAACTACCTACGGGTAGAGCAGCTTCTTGGCCAACTAAAAAGTAGCGCTTCCTCCGAAAGCCCCCAACTTCAAACGGTGTTTTTTGAACAGCTGTTTGAACTACTCGATTTGATTGAGCGGCTTGATTTGCGGTCGGACATGAGCAAAGACTTAGATGCCCATGAAAAAAACCTGGTTTACTGGTCGCAACATCCTAAAATTGACAGTGCTGCGTTAGAGCAGGCTCTAAAAACCATTGTCACCTTAAAGCAAAAACTGAAAACCGAACGCCGCTTTGGTAGTGCGCTTAAAGAAGATAAGTTTCTCAATGCTATTCGACAACGGTTTGCTATTCCTGGCGGCGCCTGTAGCTTCGATTTACCCAATTTGTATTTTTGGCTGCAACAACCGCTTGCTGAACGCCAAGCAGAAGTTAATGGCTGGTTGCACACCTTAAGCTTGTTAGACGATACCTTAGCCGTCAGTTTGTCATTTATTCGCGAGCGGGGGCAGTTTCAAACGGTGGTGGCGCAAGGCGGCTTTTATCAAGGCGTAGCAGAAGACAAAAACGAGTTAATTCGAATTCGTTGTAAAGTAGACGAAGGCTATTATCCCACCTTAAGCGGAAATAAATACCGCTATGCCTTACGCTTCTTACTGTTTTCTCCTAATGAAGGGCAAACCGCTTCAGTAGAAACAGACATATCGTTTAGACTCGCTGCCTGTTAAACTTCCCCCATTATTTAGCGTTAAACGGAGACCATGATGGAAGTCACTTGTCCAATATGTTCTAAATCGGTGCCATGGGGCCCACAAAGTGAGTATCGTCCTTTTTGCAGTAAAAAGTGCCAGCTTATCGACCTTGGCGAATGGGCCTCGGAAGAACGTACTATTCCCGCAAAACCTGCAGAAAATGAAACGCCTCAAGATATCGATGTGGAAGATATTGAAGCCATGCTTGCCGAGCAGTCAGAAGATTTTTTTAAGCATTAATTCTCGGATATCGCTGGGTAGTGTAATATCAGGGCTGCTTTTTAATACCTCTATTTTCAACTCAATGTAAAAAGGAAGATGAATGTTTAATAAGATCGCGCTTGTTGGTGGTACCCATGGCAACGAAACCAGCGGTATTCAACTTATCCGAAATTGGCAAGCGTTCGGATTACCTTCGCGATTCAGTACATTAAACGTTTCTTTGAATATTGCCAATGAAGCCGCCCTTGAGGCCAATGTTCGCTTTGTTGAAGAAGATTTGAATCGCCAGTTCACCTTTGATGGTTTAGCGTCGTCTAATACGTCTAAAGAAGCTGTGCTGGCTAAAACACTTAACCAGAAATTTGGCCCAAAGGGCAATTCAGCAACGGACTTTGTTATTGATATCCACAACACAACCAGTGCGATGGGCGCAACATTGATTCTGCTTGAGGCCGATGACTTTCACACACAATTGGGGCGTTATGTTAAACAACATATGCCAGAAGCAAACATACTGGTTGAAGACGAGAAACCGTATTTAGAGCATGGTTACTTGTGCACAACTGGCAAAAAAGGTGTGATGATAGAGGTGGGTGGTCAGCCACAAGGTGTGTTACGTGAAGACGTATACTTACTCACGCAAACCATGGCAGAAGTGATTCTGGACTTCTGCGTGGCCTATAATCAAGGCGATATTAGCACCGATGCACTGCCCCCATGCGAAGCGTTTCGATTAGGTGAAAATATCTCTTTCCCGCTATCTGAAAAAGGCCAACGTACCGCAATGATTCATCATAGTTTTCAGGATTCAGATTTCGCCCCTTTGTTGCCTGGCATGCCTATGTTTCGAACCTTTGATGGCAAGGATATCAATTGGGAAGGTGATAAAGAGACTTACCCTCATTTCATTAATGAGGCGGCCTATCATAAGCTGGATGTCGCTTTTGCTACCGCAGAGCGATTCATGCTTTAACATGCCCAAGCGTGAGGCACAAAAAAACGGTCTTCATGACCGTTTTTTATTGGTTCGAACTTTTCGCGGTTAATTGCCTTAAGCGTTAAGCCTCAAGCCCGTACATATTAGTTACTTTAACGCGTCGATAATGGCAACGTTCGCAGCGGGAAAGTCAGACGCATTTAGCGCACCTATTGCTACCCATTTGGCTTCCTGCCCTTCTTTGCCATAAGGCTCGCCGTCGAACAACTCAACCGTATGAACGTCAAGCTTTACCCGTTTATCGCCGTAATCGTGCTCGATAACGGTTAATGGCTGACTTTCACCCACGGTAATGCCTATCTCTTCTGCAAGCTCTCTGGCCAGCGCCTGAGTGACGGTTTCGTCACTCTCAACCTTTCCGCCTGGAAATTCCCATTTCCCACCTTGGTGAGCATGGTCTGGCCTACGAGTAATAAAGATATCGCTGCCGCGCGTTACAACGCCCACGGCAACATGCACTTGCTTCATTAGCTAAGCTTACCGTGGCATTGCTTGTACTTTTTGCCTGAACCGCATGGACAAGGGTCGTTACGGCCAACTTTAGGGCCATTACGCATTTCTGTGCGTACCTTGTCACTTTTCTCTTCAGGCGTGGCAGATGCTTCTTTGTGCTCAAAGTGCTTGGGCACATTATCAGCTTGTCTGCGCTGCTCTTCTACTTTTTGTACATCTTCTTCTGCTTGCACTTTTACCCGTGAAAGTATGGTGATTACTTCCACTTTCAAGGCTTCTAACATTTGCGAAAATAATGCAAAAGACTCGCGCTTATATTCTTGTTTAGGGTTTTTCTGTGCGTAACCACGTAAGTGAATACCTTGACGTAGATGATCCATAGCAGCCAAATGTTCTTTCCAATGACTATCTAAGTTTTGCAACATCACCGCTTTTTCAAACTGACGCAGGACTTGTTCGCCTACCACGTCTTCTTTTGCTTTATAAGCCTGTACCACTTCACTGTGTATACGCTCTCTTAGCTTCTCTTCGTATAGCTTGTCGTCGTTTTCCAGCCACGTTTTGATAGGAAGATCTACAGCAAAGTCTGCTCTTAATCGCTCTTCTAAGCCATCCACGTCCCACATTTCTTCTAGTGATTGAGGAGGAACATATTCGTCTACCACACCGCTAATAACGTCTTCACGAATGGCTTCAATGGTTTCGCTAATATCACCTTCATCTAACAATTCGTTACGCTGTTCGTAAATAACTTTTCGCTGGTCGTTCGCAACGTCATCGTATTCTAGTAGCTGTTTACGAATATCGAAGTTACGCCCTTCCACTTTGCGTTGCGCATTTTCGATAGCACGAGTTACCCATGGATGCTCAATGGCTTCACCACGTTCCATACCCAAACGCTTCATCATGTTGCCCATTTTTTCAGAGGCGAAGATACGCATTAAGGCGTCGTCTAGTGACAGGTAGAAACGGCTTGAACCAGGGTCGCCTTGACGACCTGAACGGCCTCGAAGCTGGTTATCAATACGACGAGACTCGTGTCGCTCTGTACCAATAATATGTAAACCACCAGATTCAAGTACTGCATCGTGGCGTTTCTTCCACTCAGTTTTTACTTTCTCTATTTGTGCTTCGGTTGGGTTTTCAATTTTTTCCAGTTCAGCCTGCCAGTTACCGCCTAGTACAATATCGGTACCACGACCTGCCATGTTAGTGGCAATAGTAACCGCACCGGGTTGACCCGCTTGCGCCACAATGTCGGCTTCCTGTTCGTGGAATTTGGCATTCAGTACTTTGTGTGGAATTTTTGATTTTTTCAGGATGCGCGAAAGCAATTCTGAGTTTTCAATCGATACCGTACCTACCAAGGTGGGTTGGCCGCGTTCCACACATGCCTTAATATCTTCAACAATGGCTTCGTATTTTTCTTCTGCCGTTAAGTAGATTAAGTCCGCTTTATCTTTACGCTGCATTGGCTTATTGGTTGGAATAACCACGGTTTCTAAGCCATAAATGTGCTGGAATTCAAAAGCTTCGGTATCGGCTGTACCTGTCATACCTGCCAGTTTGTTGTACAAACGGAAGTAGTTTTGGAAAGTAATAGACGCAAGGGTTTGGTTTTCGTTTTGTATACGAACCCCTTCTTTAGCTTCCACGGCTTGGTGCAACCCTTCAGACCAGCGGCGTCCTTCCATTGTTCGGCCGGTATGTTCATCGACAATGACGATCTGCTCGTCTTTAACAATGTAATCTACGTCTTTTGCATATAATTTATGGGCACGAAGTGCCGCATTGATGTGATGTAGAAGTGAGATATTTCCAGCTGCAAACAAAGACTCACCTTCAGGTAGTAAACCTTCTTTGTGTAAGATTTCTTCTACATGCAATTGGCCGCGCTCAGTAAGATGAATTTGCTTAGCCTTTAAGTCGATGGTGTAATCGCCATCGCCTTCTTGCCCTTCTTCATCTTCTTTTTCTTGCTGTACCAGCTGAGGAATAATGGTGTTAATGCGACGGTATAGCTCCGAACTGTCTTCTGCTTGTCCAGAAATAATAAGGGGCGTACGTGCTTCATCAATGAGGATGGAGTCAACTTCATCCACTACAGCGTAGTTTAATGGGCGCTGTACGCGGTCTTGCGGGCTAAACGCCATGTTGTCGCGTAGGTAGTCAAAACCAAACTCGTTGTTAGTGCCGTAGGTTACATCGGCTTGATAAGCATCGCGCTTCTGTTCCGGCGACATGCCTGGTACGTTACAACCCACACGCATGCCTAGGAAAGTAAATAGTTGGCTACTCCATTGCGCGTCACGGGTAGCTAGGTAATCGTTCACGGTAATAACATGAACACCTTTGCCTGAAAGCGCATTTAAATAAGTTGGCAGCGTGGCGGTTAAGGTTTTACCTTCACCGGTACGCATTTCGGAGATTTTACCTTCGTGAAGAACTTGCCCACCTAGCATTTGCACGTCGAAATGACGCATGCCGTAAACACGCTTACTGGCTTCTCTAACCGTAGCGAAGGCTTCGTTTAAAATGTCGTCAAGGGTTTCACCCTTTTCAATACGACCCTTAAATTCTTCGGTTTTGGCTTTTAGCGCCTCATCAGAAAGCTTTTCATACTCTGCTTCCAGTGCATTGATGGCATCTACGTTTTTGCGTAATTTTTTTAATAGTCGGTCGTTTCGGCTACCGAATACTTTTCTAAGGATGCTTGAAAACATTAGCTTGTTTATTCCACTACTTGTCGAGACGCCGCACGGTATAGCACAGCTGAATTAATACGTTAATGGCAATACTGTATGCGTATTGCCATGCGATTTCTAGAGCGTAAGCGTATTTGCTTACTTACCTGGCTGCTACCTTTTATTTTTTATAAACAAAAGGCAGAGGATCGATTTGCTTACCGTTTCTTATTACTTCGTAGTGAACATGAACACCTGTAGAACGCCCCGTGTTTCCCATTTGAGCAATAGGCTGACCTTTCGTCACCACATCACCCACTGAAACCTTTAGCGTATCGTTATGTCCGTAACGGGATACATACCCATCACCGTGATCAATTTCGACTAAATGGCCATACCCAAAGCGTTCACCTGCCCAGGTGACAATACCCGAGGCCGTTGCAATCACGTTATCACCTGCCTTACCGGCAAAGTCTAAACCTTTGTGCAATGCTGGTTCGCCTGTAAAAGGGTCGGCGCGCATACCATAATAAGAAGACAACCATCCCGACTCTATCGGACGACCAGATAATTGGCTCTGATCGTGGATATGGTGTCCCCGCACCAAACTTTCAAGCATAGAAAGCTGCTGAGACTTTACATCAAGAGATTGCTGTAACTTAGCAATGTCATCAAGTAAAGGGTCACCTTGGAGGTTGTCCGGTATCGATACGGGTACAAATGCGTCCAGGTCAGTCGCAGTCATACCTAATTCTGTTGCGATTTGCTTTCCTTTCTCGTCAAGCATAGACGCTTGTGCAGAAAGTTCTGCAACCCGAGTAAGTAAAGCATTTAATTTGTTGGCTGTCTGTTGCTTAAGCGCATCAACGTCTTGCTGAGTGGCTTTCACTTCTGATTGAGCAAGGCGCACCCGCGCGATGTCTTCAGACACAGATTCTGTGGAACGGCTAGAGACAAGCATAAAAATAGAAGACAGCACTGTGGCACTGACAAGAGTGCGTACACTGATACTGTGCCGATATCGCTTATTTTTGCCTGTTAGAGTTATTGTTAGCTTCATACCACAAATAAGGAGCTTGTTTACGTTTGCAGGAAAAGTATTGCTTTAAGTAATCTAGGTTACTTTTCGCTTTAATCTTTGCTGCAAAACGAATTATTAATATTGTTATACAGCTACTGTACCATTAATTAGACTAAATGCTAACTGTAAAAAAGCCGCCTAGAGGCGGCTTCCTTGCATTTTCTTGTTTTTCTACTATGCCAGCACTGGTTGCGCGTAGCGAATGGGTGCTTTTTCTTGGGAGTCATAGGTGACGTATTCCCAACATTCTTTCTGCGCAAGCACAGCATTTAGTAGTTTGTTGTTCAGCCCGTGCCCGGTTTTATAAGCACGCAGCTCGCCAATTAAACTGTGACCGCCTAAGTATAAGTCACCAATGGCGTCGAGTATTTTATGCTTAAGGAATTCATCATCGTAACGAAGCCCTTCTGGGTTAAGGACGCGGAACTCATCAAGTGCCACTGCATTTTCCATACTGCCGCCTAACGCCAGATTATTTGCGTTCATATATTCTAGGTCACGCATAAACCCAAAGGTTCTAGCGCGACTGACTTCGTTCACATACGAACATGAATCGAAATCCATGGTCATATGTTGGCGTGTCTGGCTAATAACGGGATGGTCAAAGTCGATAGCAAAATCCACTCTGAAGCCATCATAAGGCACAAGCTCAGCCCATTTATCTCCGTCTTCAACACGCACCGGCTTAGTGATACGGATAAAACGTTTAGGTGCATTTAGCTCTTCAATTCCTGCTGATTGCAGCAAGAACACAAATGGGCTGGCACTACCATCCATAATAGGCAACTCATTGCTATCCACTTCAACAATAATATTGTCGATACCTAAACCTGCTAAAGCCGACGCCAAATGCTCAACGGTTTGAATTGTCACGCCGTCTTCATTATTCAAACAGGTACACAGCATGGTATTACCCACAGCGTTTGCACGCGATGGAATATCAACATGAGGTTCAAGGTCTACACGCCGAAACACGATTCCCGTGTTCGCAGGCGCAGGCCGGAGAGTCATTGTGACCTTTTCCCCTTTATGAAGCCCAATTCCGGTTTCTTGAACCGGGTGCTTGATTGTACGTTGTCTAATCATCTGCTTTAGCTTTTACCTATCAAAAAAAAGCGGTCGCGAATTATAGTGAGTTACCACTCACTTGTCAAAAACGATGCAATTTGGCTACAAACGCTTCCAAAGTTTACAAGGTTTTGCCCCCGCACAGGATTGTGAAACCCACAACCATATGCACAGGTTCACTCTGCCTTTATATACTGCAAATATTATAAATTCAAAAACTTAGCCTAAAATTTAATAAAAATTTACAGTTGTTAGCCTGATTCGTTATCAGTTACGACAACTAAACAGACTAAAAATTCATTTTTTCATAGAGAAAATGAATTAGTCAGCTTGTTTACGCAAAAACGCTGGAATATCGAGATACTCTAAATCGTTATCCGGTTGCGCACTGTCTTCTGCTTTAAGCGCTTGATTGCCTTCAGTGCCGCCCACCGCTGAACGTGGTTCTGCAGCGGTGCTGCTACCGTATTCTTTTGCCGGTGTAGTTAAACGAGAACCTTCAGAGCTCACAAGAGAGATGTCTGGTTTACGCTCAGCACCAATACCCGTAGCAACCACGGTCACGCGAAGTTCGTCAGTCATCTCCATATCGATAACTGTACCTACCACCACGGTGGCATTTTCAGACGCAAACGCTTTTACGGCATTACCGACCGTTTCAAATTCGTCGATGGCAAAATCTGGCCCTGCGGTGATATTCACTAAGATTCCACGCGCGCCTGATAAATCGATGTCTTCCAGTAGTGGGCTAGCAATCGCAGATTCAGCGGCTTCTTCAGCACGGTCTGGACCGCTCGCGGCGCCACTTCCCATCATTGCTTTACCCATTTCCGACATTACGGTACGTACGTCGGCAAAATCCACGTTAATTAAACCTGGACGCGTAATGAGCTCAGCAATACCTTGTACCGCGCCACGTAATACGTCATTTGCGGCACTAAAAGCTTGTAACAACGGCGTACCCGGGCCCATCACTTTAAGTAGTTTTTCGTTAGGGATAGTAATTAATGAATCAACGTTATTCGCTAATTCAACGATCCCCTGCTCTGCGAACGTGGTACGCTTTTTACCTTCAAATGGGAATGGCTTAGTGACAACGGCCACCGTTAAGATACCCATTTCACGTGCAATTTTTGCCACTTCTGGCGCTGCACCTGTTCCTGTACCACCGCCCATACCGGCTGTGATGAAAACCATGTCGGCACCATCTAAGGCTTGACGAATGGTTTCTCTGTCTTCTTGTGCTGCATCGCGACCAATATTAGGATCGGCACCTGCACCTAACCCTTTGGTTACGCTAGAACCAATTTGCAGTGTAACGTCAGCGCTTGAGCTGCGTAGTACCTGCGCATCGGTATTTACCGCGATGAATTCTACGCCTTCAATACTTTGTGAAACCATGTGTTCAACGGCATTACCACCACCGCCACCAACACCAATGACTTTTATTACGGCTTCTTCGCCGTGACTATCCATTAATTCGAACATACTTACTCTCCGGTTGTACGTCTTTTAACACTACACTAAAACATAGTCTATCGATTATCTGCATCCTGCATATCGTGATGTTTTAGCGTTAGCGCCCCCAAATAAATTAAAATTCGCCTTTAAACCAGCTTTGCACGCGATGAAATAAACTCTCACCGGTTTTCTGCTTACTGGACTTCTTATTATCTGATTGCACTTTGCCGTATTGCAGTAGCCCTACGACAGTGGCAAAACCTGCATCTTCAACGTATTCGGACAAGCCTTTTACGTTAATGGGTGTTCCTACCCTTACAGGCATCTGAAAGAGTTCCTCTGCAAACTCTACTGCGCCTTCCATTTTGGCGGTACCCCCGGTTAGCACAAGGCCGGCGGCAATTTGCTCTTCCAGTCCACTGGCACGAATTTCATCGTGAACCAGTTCAAACAGTTCTTGGTATCTTGGCTCAATCACTTCAGCAAGCGTATGTCGAGACATCACTCGAGCTGGGCGACCGCCTACACTTGGCACCTCAATACTGTCTTCCATGCTAACCATGTCTTTTAGCGCGCAAGCATAGTTAACCTTAATCTCTTCTGCGTTGCTAATTGGCGTTCTGAAGATTTTCGCTATGTCACTGGTAATTTGATTCCCTGCAACAGGGATAACCGCAGTGTGACGAATAGCGCCATCTGTGTAAATCACCATATCCATGGTGCCACCACCAATATCCACAACGCACACGCCAAGCTCACGTTCATCATCGGTGAGCACCGCGTAGCTCGATGCCAACGCTGAGAAAATTAATTGATCAGCGTTTAGCTCACATCGCTCAACGCATTTCACCATATTTTTCGCCATATCATCGGCACAGGTGATGATATGCGCATCGGCTTCCATTCGTACGCCTGACATGCCAATTGGGTTTTTAATTCCTTCTTGCACATCAATGGTAAACTCTTGAGGTAACACATGAAGTAATCTTCTTTCCGCTGCAATGGGCACACTTCGAGCGGCATGTATTACATTATCTACGTCTTCTTGTGTGACCTCTTGATTGTTAATGGGCACCATACCATTTTCATTCTGGCATTTTACGTGACGTCCCGAGATAGACATGAAAACTGAAGACACTCGGCAATCTGCCATTAACTCCATCTCGTTCACTGCACGTTGTACCGACTTAACCACCAAATTTAAGTCGTTAACGCCACCTTTATCCATGCCTTTTGCGGCATGGGTGCCTACGCCAACGATGCTGATTTGATCATCATCAAGCAATTCGCCCACCACAGCCTTTACTTGGCTGGTGCCGATATCTAAGCCTACAATCAAATTGCGTTCAGCAGGTTTTGACATGGTTTATTTAACTCTCTTCTTTTGTGGTGTTGTCACGTGGCGCTTTCCAACCCACGGCAACCCCAGTGTCATAGCGAAGGTCAACGTATTTCACTGCCTTCTCTTGTTGCGTCAATAACGGGTATACATCAATAAAACGCTGTAACCTGTCGATGAATTCTTGACGCCCTAAATTCAATTCAATGCCGTTTTTTAACTGAACCTGCCATGCAAATCGTTCACTCAACGATAGCTCTGCAATATCCATATTGGTGGTAGCCAATAACGCATGCATGGCGTTAAAGCCTTCCAGTGCGGTTTTTTCGCTACCGCCTGGCCCGTATAAACGGGGTAAAACCAGTGATTTTCCTTCAGCATTAAACGTATCGCCGTAAGGGTTAAGGAGCAAATCCTCATTCCATTTTGCCACTGGCTGCTGCTCAACCAAATAAATCTTTAAGGTGTTTGGCCATTTCTTGCGAACAGACGCTCGATAAACCCAAGGCTGCGCTTCCACTAGCCTAAACACATCGTTTACATCAAGGGCAAAAAAGCTGCCCGGTTGCGCCTCTCGAATGAGGCGCTCTAGTTTGGTGATATCGATATATTGATAATCACCAGAAAAATCGATAACTTGCACTGGCATTTGCTGCTCATCTTGCAAATACTGATTGGCTTTAATCCCGCCAAATACCAATGCCGCAATAACAATACATAAAAAGGCAACGCCACCCCAAAGCGCGTGATTCGAACGGGTTTTGGCTGCGTTCTGTGTCACCCTGTTATGCTCCTGCCATGACAGTTACTTGTTCATCTTCCATGCTGGTTGCTAAAATCGCCATAACCAGCTCATCAAACGTTAATCCCGCCACTTTCGCGGCTTTGGGAACCAAACTTTTTTCTGTCATGCCGGGTACCGTGTTCGCTTCAAGCAAGTAAAACTGCCCTTGGCTGTCTTGCATGACATCGATACGCCCCCAGCCCGAACCTGAAATTCCGTCAAATGCACGGGTAGCTAATTCGGCTAACTGGGCTTCTTGATCTTGCGATAAACCACTTGGACAGAAATATTCCGTTGTGTCATCCTGATATTTCGCAGCGTAATCGTAAAACGTATGAGGGGTGGACATGCGAATAGACGGCAACGCCTGCCCCTGTATCACAGAAACAGTAAACTCTGGGCCGTCAATGTATTGCTCTAACAGAACCTGATTGTCATATTTGAATGCGTTCTGAATCGCAATATCGAGTTGTTTAGCGCTTGTCACTCTTGCCATGCCAATACTCGACCCTTCTCTGGCCGGTTTTACCATGACTTCATTCCCCAATTTATCCATTATAGCGCCGCATGATCCAGCTTCAAAGTGCCTTTTATCAGCAATTTCATATTTTGCGGTGGGCAGCCCCAAGCTTTGCCAAACTTGCTTAGTATGGATTTTATCCATCGCCAGTGCTGAGCCTAATACACGGCTGCCGGTATAGGGCACATTTAGCAGTTGTAATGCCCCCTGCATAGAGCCATCTTCTCCCCCCCGACCGTGCAGCATAATGAGTACGCGGTCTATTTGTTGGGTGAGTAAATCTGTCAATGGTTGGGCGGCGGGGTCGAAGGCCACCGCGTTTACACCTTGGCGCAACAAGGCATTTAGCACAGCGGTACCCGAACTTAGCGACACTTCACGCTCTGCTGAGTCGCCTCCAAACATGACGGCAACTTTGCCAAATACATCAGCAGCGATGGCGTTTTTTAATGAAAAGCTAGTCACCGGTTACCTTCCTTTTGCAATTCGCTAGGTTCCATTTCACAGCGCGCGAGCTGTTTGGCAATTTGACCGATGTTACCTGCGCCTTGTGTCATCACAATATCCCCGTCTTGCAGCATATTGGCAAGGATGCTCGGCAACGCGCCTTTGTCGCCCACATACACAGGCTCAATTTGACCGCGCTGACGAATGGAACGGCATAAAGACTTGCTGTCGGCTCCTTCAATGGGCTGTTCGCTGGCGGCGTATACATCAAGCAGCAGCAAGGCATCGACGCTTGAAAGCACGTCGACAAAGTCTTCATACAAATCGCGAGTTCGAGTGAACCTGTGTGGTTGGTACACCATCATTAGCCGCCGATCAGGCCAATTAGCCCGCGCGGCAGCAATGGTCGCTTTTACTTCCGTTGGGTGGTGGCCGTAGTCATCCACCAAACAGACCTCGCCTTTTGAAGTCGCAAAGCTGCCTAGTTGTTCAAACCGTCGCCCTATACCACCGAAGCTTGCCAATGCCTTCACAATAGCATGGTCATCAATACCTTCGTCTGTAGCCACGGCGATGGCCGCTAATGCATTAAGTACGTTGTGGTTGCCGGTAAGGTTAAGGGTAATATCCAAAGGCGCTTTATCTGGCCGATGAACGGTAAAGTTCGCCTTACCAAATGACAAACTGATATTGTCAGCACGAACATCATTGTGTGCATTAAACCCATAGGTGGTGATGTTACGCCCAATACGGGGGATAATTTCCTGAATATTGGCGTCATCGCCACAGACAATTGCATGACCATAAAAAGGTAAATTAGACAAAAACTCCACAAAGGTGTCTTTTACCTTTGAGAAATCTCCGCCATACGTGTCCATATGATCTGCTTCAATGTTAGTTACCACAGACACCATAGGCTGCAAATGGAGAAAAGACGCGTCGCTTTCGTCGGCTTCGGCAATAAGGTAACGGCTTTTACCTAACCTAGCATTTGTTCCGGCACTGTTTAACAGGCCGCCAATGACAAATGTGGGGTCGTAGTCTGCTTCAGCAAAAATTGTGGAAATTAAGCTTGTTGTGGTGGTTTTACCATGGGTTCCCGCTATCGCGATACCATGTCTAAAACGCATGAGCTCTGCCAACATTTCAGCACGACGAATAATAGGAATGCGCTGTTCTCGTGCCACGATAATTTCTGGATTTTGCTCGTTAATCGCACTCGACACGACGATTACGTCCATGCCCTCTACGTTTTCGGCTCTGTGACCAATTTTCACCTCAGCACCTAGTTCTGCTAGACGCTGAGTCATTGGCCCTTCTTGAATATCTGAACCCGCAATTTTATAGCCTTCGTTTAGTAGCACTTCAGCAATGCCACCCATTCCGGCGCCGCCAATTCCAATAAAAAAGATGTTGCTCACCCGACGCATTTGCGGGCTTTCAAATGGGGTTTTAAAAACCATTAGTCCCCTTCTCCCACCACTGCTTTGCAGTGGCTAACGACTTCTTCAGTAGCATGGGTGTTCGCGCGTTCTCGCGCCAATTCACCCGTTTTTATGCAATCGAGGGGGTGGGTAGTCCACTGCCTGATTGCCTGCCCTAAATTTTGTTTTAATACAGACTGTCCAATCATTACGGCTGCATTATGCTTTACCAATGATTGGGCATTCTTCGTTTGATGATCGTCTACTGCATGTGGCAAAGGGACGAATATCGCTGCGCGACCTGCCGCAGCAACTTCCGCAACAGTCAGTGCGCCAGCACGACATACAATAAAGTCAGCCCATGTGTAGGCATCGGCCATATCGTCAATGAAGTCACTGACCTCGGCGTTTACGTCCCATTGTTGATATAGCCCCTTAACAGTAGCTTGGTTTCCTTTTCCGCATTGATGGCGGATGGCTAAATGAGATAACCCTTTCACCGCTTCTGGTACGGTTTCATTTAGAATTTGTGCGCCTAAACTGCCGCCAACCACAAGTAAGTTTAAAGGACGCGGTTCGCGATACTGTAACGGAGGTACAGCACTAATGGCTGCACGCACCGGATTTCCTACAGTATGCAGCTTTTCGGTAGGCACTGAAAATTGGTCTTTAGCATCATCAAAGCCAAGCAGTACCCGAGTGGCTAGCTTAGCGAGTAGTTTATTGGTCATACCCGCAGCTGCATTTTGCTCATGAATAATGAGGGGAATTCCAAGGCTTTTCGCGGCCACACCGCCCGGCCCACTCGCATACCCACCAAAACCAATCACTAATTCAGGTTGAATGCGCTTGATTATGCGCCGTGCCGAAAACAAACTTTTGATAAGCGCAACGCCACCGGTTAACTTGGCTTTCAGACCTTTCCCTCTTATTCCTTTCACAGGAATAAAATGAATGGGGAAGCCATGTTTGGGCACCACGTCAGCTTCCATTCGTTCTGCTGTGCCTAACCATTCTACATGCCAACCGGAACGGGCTAATGCTTCTGCGACAGCAAGGCCAGGGAATACATGACCACCGGTACCACCCGCCATAATGAGACAACGTCTATTCATTATCGGCCTCCTGCGCCACTCTCGCGAGTATGGCTTTAATACCTGCTTTACCTTCTTCTTCCGCGGTAGCAGGCTTTACCTTTTCAATTTTGGTGGCTGGCGTGGCGACCTCTTGTGTTTCGTTCACCTTGTCTGATGCGGTGGTTTCAGGTTTTACTTTCACTTTATTGCGCTTTCGCTCATTGCGATCGAGCGCTTGTACACCTTCTACGCGAAGCTCGAAATCGATTCGTAATAAAATGGCCACAGCCACTGACATAATAATAAGTGACGAGCCCCCGTAACTAACCAACGGTAGCGTGAGCCCTTTAGTGGGCAAAATACCTGCACTTGCACCAATATTCACTGCGGTTTGAAAGCTAAACCAAATGCCAATACTGTAGGCTAGATAACCCTCAAAAGGTCGCAACTTCTCTAGAGCTTTATTGCCAATTTGCAGTGCTTTAATCACCATGCACAAAATTAGACAAAGGACGGTTAGTACGCCAACAAAGCCTAACTCCTCTGCCAAAATTGCCATCACGAAATCGGTATGGGCTTCGGGCAAGAACTCTAGCTTTTGTAGGCTGTTACCCAGCCCTTGGCCAAACCAATTCCCCCTGCCATAAGCCATTAACGACTGGGTAAGCTGGTAGCCTGCACCAAAAGGATCGGCCCAAGGGTCTAAGAATGACGTTACCCGTTTTAAGCGATATTCTTCAAATACAATCAGTGCAACCACCGCCATTAGCCCAGCAAACACCAAGGCAAAGAACTGCCATAATCGGGCGCCCGCTAAGAACAATAAACCGATAGTGGTCGCAAACATCACCACCACAGTGCCTAAGTCGGGCTGAATAAGCAGTAACATAGCTAACACGAAAAATACCGCTAATGGCTTGATGAAGCCTTTTAGGTTTTCCGTGACTTCTTCATACCGGCGAACCAAATAGCCGGCTAAATAGGCGAAGAAAAATAGCTTGGCTGGCTCGGCCGCCTGAATCGTAATAGGCCCTAGTGCTAACCAACGGGTACTTCCGTTTACCGTACGGCCCACTAGCAATACCGCAACCAACAATCCAATGGCGGCCAACAACAAGTAGGGGTTGCTCATGCGCCAAAATCGCATGGGCACTTGTAATACTGTCATGGCAGCAATGAGCGCACCCACGATATAAATACCGTGACGAATAGCAAAATAAAATGGATTGTCATGCAACCTGTCTGCAACAGGCATAGACGCCGACGTCACGATAATAATACCAATGCTCATCAGTGCCAGTGCAATCAACATTAAACTGGTGTCGTAGGGCTGCTGCGTACGATTTTCATCGTGACGGGCGGCGAATAACTCGCTTAACTTTGTTGGCGCATTAGCCGTTGAGATAGGAGCTTTACTCATGCTTGGCTCCTTTGTTTGACGGCCGAGGCAAAAACTTGCGCGCGGTGAATGTAGTTATCGAACATATCAAGGCTTGCACACGCCGGTGACAGTAACACCACATCGTTAGGCTTAGCATGGGAAAAAGCGTAATCTACGGCTTCGTCCATATCTTTTACTATCTGGGTTCGTTCAAACATGGCAGCAAACTGATGGGCGTCTTTGCCCATGGCGACAATATGGCTCACTTCGTTTTTTACAACATCAGCAAGCTGGTTAATATCGCCTCCTTTGGCATCGCCACCGGCAACAAGAATAATGTTACCTTCAGTCAAAGGTGCCAAACCTTGAAGCGCCGCAAGCGTTGCCCCTACGTTTGTGGCTTTAGAGTCATCAATCCAACGAACCCCATTAATGTTGGCAATTTCAACACAACGATGGGGCGCAGACTTAAAGGTGGTCACCGATTGCGCCGCGTCAATCAGATTAACATTCATGGTTGCCTGAAGCCCTTCACACAGTGCTAGGGAAGCCATCACATTGAGTACATTGTGAGTCCCTGCAAGCTGAATTTGGTTTGCATCAAGTAACGGTTCACCGTGCAAGGTAATGGCGTTATCTCTAAACCCAATGCCTTCTGATACATCAGACAACCCATAGTAGCTAAGTTTATTCACTGTGTTTTGAGGTGCGCAATGTTCTGTGTCACGCCACACTACAGCTGTGTTGCAGTGAAGAAATATACGTTGTTTAGCTAGCACGTAGTTTTCGAAGGTCTGGTGTCTATCTAAATGATCATCACTGATATTTAAAATAGTTGCCGCCTGCAGGGCTAAGCTTGAGGTTGTTTCAAGCTGAAAACTAGAGAGCTCTAACACAATAACATCATAGTCATTTGCTAATGTGTCGAGTACGGGTAAGCCCACATTGCCCGCTGCCACGGCCTTTAGCCCACAATGGTTGAGCATATGCGTCGTTAGCAAGGTCACGGTGGTTTTACCGTTTGAGCCGGTGATGCCAATAACGGGGGTTTCGTTTAACCGAGCAAATAGCTCTACGTCGCCAATGACTTCAACCCCAGCACGTTGCGCCAACTGCACCTGTTCAATTGCAGGAGACAGCCCAGGGCTTAAAACCAAGACGTCGACACCATCAAAATAGGCGGCGGTTAGGCTACCTAGTGTCACTTCTACGTCTATCTCGTTAGGTAATGAAACACTCGCGCGAGTATCAAAGGCTTTAACTTGCGCCCCTTGCTGCTGTAAAAAACGCACACACGCCTGCCCGGTGACACCTAGGCCACCGACAACATATGTTTGTGCACGCACGTTATAGCTCATTAAATACTCGTCTCTCTATCTAAGTTTAAGTGTGGCTAAGCCCACTAGCACTAAAATGATGGAAATGATCCAAAAGCGCACGATGACTCGCGGTTCAGGCCACCCTTTGAGTTCATAGTGGTGATGGATGGGCGCCATGCGAAAAATACGTTGTCCGCGAAGCTTGTATGAACCCACCTGCAAAATAACGGAGACGGTTTCCATAACAAACACGCCCCCCATGATAATCAGCACTATTTCTTGTCGAACTAACACCGCCAAAACGCCCAAGGTGCCACCTAAGGCAAGGGAGCCAACATCGCCCATGAACACTTGGGCAGGATAGGTGTTAAACCATAGAAAGCCTAACCCGGCTCCCACGATGGCGGTACACACAATAACCAACTCACTAGTAAGGGGGATGTGAGGAATATTAAGGTAGTCGGCGAAATTTGCGTTGCCCGTCACATAGGAAAAAATGGCAAATGCCCCTGCCACTAAAATAGTGGGCACAATCGCCAAACCGTCTAAACCATCAGTAAGATTTACCGCGTTACTGGTGCCCACAATGGCAAAGTACGTGATGATGATAAAGAAGGCGCCTAATTGCGGGAACACCTCTTTGAAAAATGGCACCAGTAAGGATGTTTCGGCACTTAGTGAAGCACTGCTATAAAGATAGAAGGCCACACCAATGGCCACCACCGACTGCCAAAAATACTTCCATCGAGCAATAAGACCTTTTGAGTCTTTTCGGATCACTTTGCGGTAATCATCAACAAAACCGATAATTCCATAAGACACCACGACAGTGAGTGTCACGAGCACGTAGCGGTTGGATAAATCAGCCCACATCAGAACACTGATGACAATTGCAGCAAGAATCAGTAGCCCACCCATTGTCGGTGTACCCGACTTTGACAAATGGCTCTGCGGCCCGTCGTCACGGATGGTTTGACCTATCTGCATACGCTGTAAATAGCGAATCATTTTAGGGCCAATTAAAATAGCGATAAGCAAGGCGGTTAGCGTGCTTAAAATAGCCCGTAACGTGAGGTATGAAAATACATTAAACCCTGCATCAAATTGTGTCAGCCAGTCGGCTAGCCAAATTAACATGCGATGCGCTCCCGACGGCGTTCAAGCTTTCCCAAAGGAGAGGCCTCGATCGCCTCTACCACGCGTTCCATGTGAGAACTGCGCGAACCTTTTACTAAAATTGAAATATTACGTTGCTGTTGCAACAAATCATTTTCTAAAGCAGACATAAGCTGCTCGACACTGGTGAAGTGGCCACCTGGCCCATCAAAAGCATCGCTTGCTGACTGGCTTAACACCCCCATGGTGTATAAATAGTCCACACCCTGGCGCTGCGCATACTGACCCACTTGCTCATGATAATAGCGAGACTTTTCACCTAACTCTTTCATATCCCCCAACACCAAAACATTGATGCCCGAGAAGGTGCTTAGTGTATCAATAGCAGCATTTACAGAGGCAACATTGGCGTTGTAGGTATCGTCTAGTAGACGAATTTGATCAGTGAGCGTTTTTACATTTAACCGTCCACTGACCTGCTGCATACTGAGCAAACCATCTCTTACATTTTCTAAGGTAGCACCAAGTTGCATAGTGAGTGCAGCTGCCACGAGGGCATTCCCCACATTATGCAAACCTGGGATTGTAAGCTGCACCGCCACATCACCTTCAGGTGAGCACAACATAAACTCTGCACATCCATCGAGCCCCAAGGTAATATCTTCGGCGCTGTAATCCGCTTCATTTTTTTGCTGTGGAGAAAAAGTGAGTACAGCAGTCCGCTTAAGCTTGCCTAACCAGAAGTCGGCAAATTGGCTATCTACATTCACAATTGCGGTGCCGTCTTCGTCCAACCCTTTGAAAATTTCACTTTTCGCTCGGGCTACACCTAGCAAACTGCCAAAACCTTCAAGGTGAGACGCCGCAGCGTTCACTATGGTGGCTACGTTGGGCTTAACCAGCTGCGTGGTATACGCAATTTCACCGAGGTGGTTTGCACCTAGTTCCATCACCGCATACTCGTGATCGTTTTCTAGGCGTAAAAGCGTGAGTGGCACACCAATATCGTTGTTGAAATTGCCTTGGGTGGCTAGCACCTTTCCGCGACGAGAAAGAATCGCCGCGCACATTTCTTTTACTGTGGTTTTTCCGCTACTGCCAGTGATGGCAATCGTTTTGGGGGCAACCTGTTGCTTAACCGCCGCCCCTAATTGACCTAATGCTAGCTTTGTATCTTCCACATAAATAACAGGGATTGCTACGGACACTTTTTCGCTGGCGATAATCGCAGAAGCGCCCGCATTGGCTGCAGCTTCGGCGAAGTCGTGACCATTGAAATTCGCTCCTTTCAAAGCCAAATACACTGCCCCTTCAGTCAGCGCTCGCGTATCCGTACTTACCGCGGTAACGGTACTGTCGTCACCTTCTAAGGATCCGTCAATTTGACTTGCTATCCACGACAGCGTTGTTGTTATCATTTGCTGTACTCCTGTTGCAGTCGCGCGACTACTGCACGTTCGTTATAGTCTGTCTGTTGTGTTCCAATAATTTGATAATCTTCATGCCCCTTGCCAGCCGCAATCACAATGTCTTCGGGGCTGGCGTTATCGAGGCAATACCTAATAGCCCGTTCTCTATCAGGTTCCGATATCGCAATGGCAGGGTTGCTCAACCCCGCCATTATGTCTTTTGCAATGTCATCTGCTGCCTCACTTCGGCTGTTATCCGTGGTAATAACCAGGAAATCTGCGCCGGACTCGGCGGCACTTGCCATTAGTGGGCGTTTACCTTTGTCTCTGTCTCCCCCGCAACCAAATACGCACCACACTTTTCCGTGGGTATGTGCGCGTGCGCTGGATAACACTTTCTCCAATGCATCTGGGGTATGGGCATAAA
>ERZ724563.23-NODE-23-length-78571-cov-3.782431_pt1 | contig 78571 bp, 75 predicted proteins | sample MGYA00375857_ERZ724563 | MGnify/ENA primary metagenome ERZ724563 (study PRJEB28725, sample SAMN03264850) | marine sediment metagenome | biome: marine pelagic biome; feature: marine oligotrophic desert; material: marine snow | place: Pacific Ocean:North Pacific...
ACCTATGGTTACATTACGGTCACTAAATCAGTTAAGCGACACAATCAGTCCCATTTCAAACCGCCACCGGTTTGATACTCGGTGACTTTGGTTTCGAAGAAGTTTTTCTCCTTCCGCATATTGGCTTGTTCATCAAGCCAGGGTAGGGTGGCTTCAGCACCTGGGAACGGTTCTTCAAAGCCTAGCTGTTTGGCACGACGGTTAGCGGTGTAACGGAACTGGCCGTGATGCACTTCTTTTGAGTAACCTAATATCGGATCACGCAGAATGTAGCCCGCATAGGTTTCTTCAGCAGCATCAGCTTCTTCAAACATCTGTTGGACTTTTTTCGGGTCCAGCGTGACGTTTTCTTCTTTCATGATTTGCTTACAGACGCGAATACCGAAAGAGGCGTGCATGACTTCGTCACGCATAATGTATTGCAGCTGTTCGGCGGTGCCTTTCATCAAACCACGACGTTGCAGAGCAAAGATTGGACTGAAGCCGTTGTAGAACCATGAACCTTCAAAAATGCCGGCAAAGAATGCATATGACATGATGAAGTTTTCCAGTTCATCCGGATCACGTAAATCAATATCACTACGCATGACGGTGTTTAAACGGTCATTCGCCAGTTTAATTTTTTGGTAAATCTCTGGCACCACACGGTAGCGGTTATAGATTTCTGACTGATCAAGACCAATGGTTTCGATACAGTGCTGGTATGTCCATGTGTGTAATGATTCTTCATACACTTGGCGAGCCTGATAGATTTGCAGTTCAGGCGCGGTCATTTTTTCCATGACCGCCAGACCAATATTACGCATCGCTAGGATGTCTGAGGTGGTCAGGTATGACAGCACGTTTTCATACACATGGCGTTCTTCCAGCGTCAGTTTATGACGGTAGTCATGAACGTCTTGCGCCATGTTGATATCCAATGGTGTCCAGTGATTCTTGTTGGCATTGAGGAAGTAGTTCCATGCCCAAGGATATTTGAACGGCGCTAACTGGTTAATATCGGCTTCACCATTAATCACGCGTTTGTCGTCAGCATTGACGGGCTTGGCGTTTGATAATGGCATTTGTTTGACCTCAGCCGAAGCGGGTGCTTCGCTGAGATCGTTAGCCGCTGGTGCAGCGGGTTGTTCTGCTGCTTTTTCTTCGCTTTGTTTTTTTGCTTCCGCAGTACCGGCTATCGGTGCTGAGAATGGATCATCCCAATTCAACATTACTGACATGCCTCACAATCTGGTTCTAAAATTGAACACGCTTTTGGCGCTTCCATACCTTCACCTAGAACTAAATCGTCCATGCTTGCTGATGAGCTGGCAACCGGCGCTGGCGTGCTCGCGGCGGCAACTGCTGTTGGCTTGCTTGGTGCAGGCGCTTCAGTTGCTGTTGTTGGTGCTGTGCTGGTTTTTTCCGCACCTGTTGCCCCCATAGAGCGGAGGTAATAGGTGGTTTTCAAGCCACGTACCCAAGCCAGTTTATAAAGGTTGTCCATCTTCTTACCTGATGGTTCAGCCATATATAAGTTAAGGCTTTGAGCTTGATCCAGCCATTTTTGGCGGCGTGATGCGGCTTCAATTAACCAGCGTGCATCCATTTCAAATGCGGTGGTGTAGAGTGATTTCAACTCGGCTGGAATTCGGTCGATGCCTTGCAGGCTACCGTCGAAGTATTTCAGATCGTTAATCATCACTTCATCCCACAGGTTACGTGCTTTCAAGTCTTCAACCATGTATGGGTTGATAACGGTGAACTCACCTGACAGGTTCGATTTCACAAACAGGTTCTGATAGGTCGGCTCAATCGATTGACTGACACCACAGATGTTTGAAATCGTCGCTGTTGGGGCAATCGCCATGGTGTTTGAGTTACGCATGCCTTGACGTTTGATCTTGTCACGCAGCATATCCCAATCCATAGTTTTGCTTTCGTCTTGTTGCAGATATTCACCACGCGCTTCTTTCAATAATTTGATTGAATCGATTGGCAGGATACCTTTGCTCCATAAGCTACCTTCGTAGGTTTGGTATTTACCACGTTCTGCAGCTAAATCAGATGAGGCGTCGATAGCGTAGTAGCTGATTGCTTCCATTGATTCATCAGCAAATTGAACGGCTTCATCAGAGCTGTAAGGAATACGCAGTTTGTATAGCGCATCCTGGAAGCCCATCAGACCTAAACCGACAGGACGGTGCTGTAAGTTTGAGTGGCGTGCTTGCGGTACGCTGTAGTAGTTGTACTCGATCACGTTATCTAACATACGCATCGCGGTACGAACGGTTTTTTGCAGTTTTTCTTTATCGAGCTGACCGTTTTCATCAATATGTTTCACCATATTGACACTACCTAAGTTACACACCGCGATTTCTTTATCTGATGTGTTCAGTGTGATTTCTGTACACAGGTTTGAGCTGTGTACCACACCAACGTGCTGTTGTGGGCTACGCAGGTTACATGGATCTTTAAATGTGATCCAAGGGTGACCTGTTTCGAACAGCATGCCTAACATTTTGCGCCATAAGTCTGTCGCAGGCAGTTGTTTGAAGTTACGAATATCGCCACGAGCCGCTTTTTCTTCGTAAGCTTCATAGGCTCTTTCAAAATCAAGACCCGTTAAGTCGTGTAAGTCTTCCACTTCTTCTGGAGAGAACAGGGTCCATTGACCTTCTTCAGCCACACGCTTCATGAATAAGTCTGGAATCCAGTTAGCGGTATTCATATCGTGCGTACGACGGCGATCATCACCGGTGTTTTTACGCATATCCAGGAATTCTTCGACGTCGATGTGCCATGTTTCTAAGTAAGCACAAACCGCACCTTTACGTTTACCACCTTGGTTAACAGCAACAGCAGTGTCGTTAGCCACTTTCAGGAACGGTACAACACCTTGTGATTTACCGTTAGTACCTTTGATGTGAGCGCCCAGACCACGAACACGTGACCAGTCATTACCCAGACCACCGGCATATTTTGATAACAGCGCATTATCACGCATCGCGTTATAAATACCGCTCAGATCATCCGGTACGGTGGTCAGGTAGCATGAAGATAATTGTGGACGCAGTGTGCCTGAGTTGAACAGGGTAGGCGTCGAGCTCATGAAGTCGAAGCTTGATAACAAGTTATAGAACTCGATAGCACGCTCTTCACGATTCAATTCATTGATAGCCAAGCCCATGGCGACACGCATATAGAAGGCTTGCGGTAATTCAAAGCGCGTACCATCGAAGTGAATGAAGTAACGGTCATATAACGTTTGCAGACCCAAGTAGGTGAACTCAAAGTCTAATTCTGGTTTAAGTGCATTACCCAGTCGATCTAAGTCAAACAAACCTAATTCAGAGTCAATCAGTTCTTTTTCAATCGCTGTTGAGATGTAGGTTTTGAAATAGTCACTATACAAATCACCCATTTCTTGTTGGGATGCTTGTTTTGGCATTTTGTAAACAAATGTCAGTGCTTCACGACGAATACCATCCATCAGCAGGCGAGCAGCCAGTGTGCTGTAGGCAGGATCTTTTTCGATGAAGGTTCGCGCAGCCATAACCAATGCTTTTTCGACGTCAGCCTCTTTAACGCCGTCAAACAAGTTACGTTGTGTGTCGCGTAAAATAGCATCACGGTTAACTTCTGCCAGACCTTCACAGGCTTCTGTAATCAGATTGTGTAAACGGTCAATGTCTAGAGGTTGACGAGAGCCATCAGCTGCTGTGACGTGCAGGGGAGATTCGTTAGCAGGCTGGGGATGTTTCTTTTCTTCTTCAGCACGTTTTTCTGATTGTTTTTCACGATATACAACGTAAGAACGAGCGACTTTGTATTCGCCTTCACGCATCAGGGCCAATTCGACCTGATCTTGAATATCTTCGATGTGAACGGTGCCACCATCATCAATACGACGTAAAAGGTTATCGGTAACTTGTTTGGTCAGTTTCGCCACTGTGTCGTGAATACGACGACTGTCTTTTGCTGAATCACCTTCAACAGCCAAAAAGGCTTTAGTGATAGCGACAGCAATTTTGCTGCTATCAAACTCGGTGACTTTACCGTTACGACGGATAACGCTGTATCCACTTTCGGATGCTGATGAGGTATAAACGGGTTGTGCTGTTTCGCTCGCCATAATTGAAATCCCTGCAATAATGTTTAAATAATCAAAAAAACATAAAACCACTAGAGATTGTGGTTTTGAAATGATTGAACCACAAGATAGTGTGTTTTTGAAGGCTTGGCAAGTGGAGATTTTGCACATAAATTGTGCACTTTTTGTGGATAACTTGCTGTGGGTTTAGAGCTAAGTCAGCGCCTGTGCGGGATCACAGCTTTTGTTACTTTTTGGTGCTCGAAAAAACTTTTTTTATTACGGTAAAAAATGCAAATTTTGCCGTGTCTGGTCCAAGGGGGACGGGCATCATACTGGTGCTGATTGTTTTGTTCAACCAGCACCAGAAGACTTTTTGCTAAACGCTTAAGAACTAGAATGTTTCTGTGACAGAGACGGCTGACGGGTGCATCAGTTGATGTGCTTTCTTAAGATTCTTGCGACCATCTGTCTGTACAATCAGCGTCCATAGATTCTGACGCTTTGCGGAAACCGTATCGTTGATTAGCGGATCGTGATCGGGGCGTAATGAGACTAATCCGGCCAATAACATGCCAACAAATGTACCGACAACCGCGAGTGCGATATAGGTATAGAGTGGGCTGGACTGGGTCATCATTGGGCCAGATGCCACCAGAGCACTGGCGATGGCCAAGCCAACTAATAATCCGATACCACCAAAGATAAAGTGAGAACGGGTGATAAAACGTGCAATCGCTTTGGATTCAGGTTCGATTTTTTCACTGGTATGGTTGTCTTTGGGCTGAATCATTTCGATGTCTTGCTGTTTGAAATGACCGTCATTTACCAGAGTTTGTTTGGCTTCTAACGCTTTTTGTTCATCATCAAATACAGCAGCCAGCTTGCTTGGTTTACTTTCTTGGTTGATTTGCATATCCATAAGGCAATCTCCTTTTTTGGGGTAAACACAATAAAGGAGACAATAGAAACGAAGCAGATATCCTTATCTGCTTATATTTTTTGGAGTTTATCGTGTACTGACGCTGAAAACACCAACAAGCTGACTGAGTTTTTGTGCGGTATTTTTTACCATGACAGAGCGATGCTGTAACGCATCAATAGCCTGTGTCATCAGGCTAGCTGACTGGCCGACGTCTCTCGCGGTTACACCATGTAACTGACTATTTTGATCCAGTTGCTTGATGGTGGAAAACATTTGCTCAACAAGTTGATGAAGTTGCGTATTTTCTGACGAGGCTTCTTCTGTTTTCTTTAAGCTACGATCGACATTCTCCACACCAGACTCCATGAATTTATACGCATCTAGGGTTTCCGACTGGATGGTTTCAATCATTTGTCGAATTTCATCTGCTGATGTAGCTGTTCTCTGAGCAAGATTTCTCACTTCGTCAGCCACAACTGAAAATCCTCGGCCATGATCACCGGCACGCGCTGCTTCGATAGCAGCATTAAGTGCGAGTAAGTTGGTTTGATTAGTAATTTCAGTGATGACGCCAATGATATTGCCAATTTCTGCTGTCCTACTATGAAGTGATTGTACGGCTTTAGCAGAGGTTTCCACGACATCACGTATTTCTTGTGTACCACTTCGTACGGACTCGTATTGCACTCTGGCTTCATGAACGACTTCATCCATGGCTTTTTTCATGGACTCAGCAGTGGTTGATGCATTCCCAATATCGCGCATTTGCTCTTCTAACAATTGCAGCATTCTTTCTATTGCTGTCGCGACTTCATTAGAAACATGAAACGCTTCTCGGTTTGTTTCGAGCATGGCTTCATTGGTGTGACTGACATTGGTGCTGGTTATAATGACTTGGCTAACTATGCCATCAAGATTATCAATGAAACTATTAATCCAACGTCCCATATCACCGGTCTCATCATTGACAAATGTGGTGTTATCAAGCCTTTGTGCAAGATTACCTTCACCTTCAGCGATGGTTTGAATAACGTGGGTCATTTCATCAAGACGATTGGCGAGTGGGTTGGTTGTCAACTTTTTGTACATAACTGCAATGACACCGATCATGGCTATAGATATGGCATTGACACCAATTACAGGCAGTGTGGTGAAGGCATGTAGTGCCATATTGGTACCTAGCAAAACAAACATTGATGTGACAAAACCTTTCATTAGGCTGACATTGACCGAGCGGCGTCTGTAGACTTCTTCTAAATCACCTTCACACATCATGCCCCAGCGATCTGGCGAACCTCTAAGCTGGAAAGTAACGCCTTTCCCAATGACCGGAATATGACGATAATCAGAATAACCAGGATAGGTAACAAATAAGTTTTCACCGTTACGAATAGTTTCACGGACGCCGGGATGAAGTTCGTTGGTAGCCGGATCGGTAAAGCGAATTTCAAATTCAGTGTGGCGTTGGATTTTTACTGTACCGAAGCCTGTATGAATCCCACTTTTCAGGTTTTCCCCATGGGAAAATGTATCATCCTCAAACCGAGAGCGAGATAGGGCAATGCCTTGTTGTAACCCAGATTCGAACTTGGATTCCACCATAAAGATGTAGTTATCGCCAGACTCGGGATAGATGTGACCCGCTTCCCGCTGAATAAGGTCTCCTAATACATCATTAGGAACACGTCCACATACAGCCCCAACGGTTTCCCCATCGATAATCAATGGATGATAGAACATGAGCGTGACTTCATCATGAAACTTCGAACTTGAAGGACCAATCTCCAGCGTTAATTTATCGATGTAAGGTCCATGCAAAAACTGACTGCTAATACCTTGTTTTATTGCCTCAGAAGACAAGTCGGATTTGTTGATATGAGGTGAATAGGTTGATTGAGTGACCGTACCATGGATATCAATCGTGAATATTTCAGAGAAATCAGGCGCTGCATGGAGCCTATCCAGTAATAACGATGAGGGTAATTCTGGATAACATGCTGTCAACTGTTCTGCGAGAAAGGCCATTTGATTCCAATGATTGTCTGCCCATTGGTGGAGAATCTTGACGCGTGTTGCCGCGATTCCCTCAAATGTTTTTTCTACTTTTTGGTAGTTATGTCGATTAAGTCGGCATGACCAGGACATGGCTAGTTTCCCGGTCGGGCCGAACCAAGGTAACCACGTTTTTTCTTTGTGGCTTAGATTCATTGAAGTACTTCGTAATGGACTCATTGTTACCCCTAACAGTGTTATTCATTACTGCCAGAGCAAAAAACAGACCAATACGAATAGTATCTATTTTGGTATACCTACAAAGAGGTAGTAATAATAATGTGCACGAATTAAGTGCGAACGAGCTATGAAAGCGATCCATTGTGGCGCTGTAGAGATATGGCCAAGTCCTCTGATGGATGAGTTTATAAGTTCGATATGGCGTCTTTAACCTCATCAAGGTGTTGTTTGACCTTTACATTGCGCCACTCTTGCTGAAGTACACCATTTTCATCAATGAGAAATGTACTTCTTACGATGCCCATGTGTTCTTTACCGTAGAGTTTTTTGAGCTTGATGACATCGAATAAGCGGCAAGCTTCCTCTTCAGAGTCTGATAATAAGTCGAATGGAAATGATTGCTTGGTTTTGAAGTTTTCATGCATACGAAGACTGTCGCGTGAAATACCAAAAATGATGGTGTTGTGCTCAGTGAAGAAGTCGATATTATCGCGGAAATTTTGACCCTCGAGTGTACAGCCGGGCGTATTATCTTTCGGATAAAAATAAATTAAGACGCGTTTGCCTTTCATGGCTGAAAGTTGGAAAGTTTTATCGCCTGTGCTTGGCAGTGTAAAGTCTGGGACAGCTTCACCTACTTTAACTTGTGTCATCTTAGTCGTCCTGTTTGATTAGATTGAGAAAGAAAAGTACCTTACACAATTCAGTCGGATCTTGTCATCAACAGGCAGGCAAAGTACCATGCCTGTTATTTTTTCGGAGTCATTTAAATATGTTTAGCGGCAGTATGGTAGCTCTTGTCACACCCATGCAGGCAGATGGTGCCTTGGATGTTGACAGCCTGCGAAAGCTGGTCGAGTTTCATATCAGCCAGGGCACAGATGCCATTGTCGCTGTCGGTACGACCGGTGAATCTGCAACCTTGAGCGTAGAAGAACACTGTGACGTGATTCGTCTGGTGGTGGAACAAGTGAATGGGCGTATCCCCGTGATTGCCGGTACTGGTGCCAACTCGACTTCAGAAGCTATTGAACTGACTCAATCGGCAAAAGATCTTGGTGTTGATGCTGTTTTGCTTGTTGCGCCTTATTACAACAAACCGACTCAGCAGGGCATGTATCTCCATTTCAAAGCCATCGCTGAAGCAGTCAATATTCCACAAATCTTATACAACGTGCCAGGTCGCACTGCATCTGATTTGCTACCTGAAACGGTTGGAAGATTATCAGAGCTTTCCAATATTATCGGCATCAAAGAAGCTACTGGCGATGTTTCTCGTGTTCAGCAGATTAAACAATTATCACGAGAAGGCTTTGCTCTTTACACTGGTGAAGATGCCAACACTGTCGATTTCATATTGGCAGGCGGTCAGGGGGTGATTTCTGTCACCGCAAATGTCGCGCCTAAACTCATGCATGAAATGTGTCAGGCTGCTTTAGCTGGGAATGAGACTTTAGCTCGCGACATTAATTCAAAATTAGTGGCTCTGCATCAATTCTTGTTTGTCGAGTCAAATCCCATACCCGTAAAATGGGCTTTGAACGAAATGAGACTTATTTCTAGTGGCATTCGTTTGCCAATGACGGTATTGTCTGAGAATTATCATCAATCTGTGCGTGATGCATTGAACACTGCCGGTGTTCTCAACTAAATTCAAGTGAGTGAACTGTATTAAATGAACGTAAAATTATTTAAACAAACATCGCTGGTTGTCATGATGACGACTGCTCTAACTGCTTGTGGTGCTTTCTCATCATTAGATGAAGTGGTTCCAGATAACACACAGAAATACCGTAAAGCTGAAACTATGCCACCTCTCGATGTGCCGCCCGATTTAAGCACTAGTCGAATTAAAGATGACATCTCTGGTAAGCAGACAAATACAGCGACATACTCTGAATTTGAAGAAGCGGCAACCAACCCATTAGCTGCAAAATACAATATTACGCCTGAATCCAAACCTGCATTATCAGGTGAAGGTGCAGACCGGCATCTTGTTGTGCCTGGTGACCGTGAAGTGACTTGGCAACGTATCATCGATTTTTGGGCGACTAAAGATTTAGGGATTGCACGTGCTGATGACCGTATTGGTCTGATGGATACCACAGCTGATGCAGATGGTTATGTCTACCGCATTCGAATGGAACGTGGTGATACCTCTAAAATGGCCAATATCTATTTGGGTAATGCCGATAGTGAACAAGCTAATAACCAGAAAGATGAAGCGATGCTTCGTCAATTAGCTGATTATTTAGGCACGCTGTACCAGCAAGATATGGAGCAATTTAAACTGGCGACCCCAGCGCCACCACCAGAAGAAACTGCTCGTGTGTTATTGATGGATGATAGTAATGGTCAGCAAAGTTTATTAATTGAGCAGGATTTCTCAACAGTTTGGGGACGTGTTGGACGTGTCCTAGATAGCAAAGGCTTCTCAGTTGAAGATCGTGATCGTAGCAAAGGTCAGTATTTTGTCCGCTACATTGATCCATTCAAGCAAGCTGAAGAAGATGATGAAGGCATGCTGGATAAACTGGCCTTCTGGCGTGATGATGTCGAGAAAAAACCAAACGAATACTACTACATTAAGTTGCTGTCAGATGCTGATCAAACACGTGTAATGGTATTAGATTCAAATGAAGTGCGTACTTCTGATGACTCTGCCAAACGTTTGTTAGATCTGATTCAGGAACAACTTGCACCATAATGCGATTTGCTTCCCTTGGAAGTGGTAGTCGAGGTAATGCGACACTGGTAACAGCTGGAAAAACCACAGTCATGATTGACTGTGGTTTTTCTGCTCGTGAAGCTGAGAAACGTTTACGGAAACTGGGCGTTGACCCTTACCAGCTATCTGCTTTATTAGTTACACATGAGCATGCCGATCACATGGCTGGTATACGTGTCATGGCCCGAAAATTTCGTTTGCCTGTCTATACCACACCGGGCACAGCAGGTTGTTTGCCGGTTGATATTGCAGCGCATATCAAGACATTTAATTGCCATGAAACATTCAGCATTAATGATTTAGAAGTTGAACCATTTCCCGTGCCACATGATGCACGAGAGCCGAGCCAGTTTGTTTTTGGTAATGGTCAACACCGCTTAGGTTTGCTGACGGATGTCGGCTCCATCACACCGTTGATTGAGGAAACATTATCTGGCTGTAATGCCTTACTGTTAGAGGCCAATCACGATATGATGATGCTGGAGCAGGGGGAATATCCTGAACATCTTAAGCGGCGTGTTGGTGGCAGACTGGGGCATTTAAATAACGTGCAATCCGCCTCATTACTTGAGAAAATTGACACCACAAACTTGCAGCATATTATGGCAATGCATATTTCTGAAAAAAACAATTGTCCATCGCTTGTTGTGCCGTTACTTGCTGACGCACTGGCTTGTGAACATGATTGGATTGGCATTGCAGACCAAGAGGCCGGTTTTGACTGGCGTGAAATAACTAACCGCTAAGAGATAGCTGATGCAAAAGAAACAAGAATTGTATTCTGGTAAAGCCAAAAGTGTTTTTGCTACAGATAATGAAGATTATGTCGTACTGAGCTTTCGTGATGATACGTCTGCATTTGATGGTGAAAAAGTCGAACAGTTAAATCGTAAAGGCATGGTCAATAACAAGTTTAATGCGTTCATCATGCAATATTTGGCTGATAAAGGCATTCCAACTCACTTCGAAGAGCTGTTGAACGATACGGAATCCTTGGTTAAAAACATGCAAATGGTGCCGGTTGAATGTGTGGTACGGAATGTGGCCTCTGGTAGCTTGGTTCGTCGCCTTGGCGTCGAAGATGGACTTGCGCTCAATCCTCCCGTGTTTGAATTTTTTCTTAAGAATGATGCGTTACATGATCCGATGATCAACGAGTATCACATCGAAACATTCGGCTGGGCTAAAGCTGAAGATATAAGCAAAATGAAAGAGTTAACGTTTGAAGTTAATGAACATTTACAGAGGCTATTTGCCGATGCCGGCATGATTTTAGTGGACTATAAACTAGAGTTTGGCTTGTTCAAAGGTCAGATCTTTTTAGGTGATGAGTTTAGTCCAGATGGCTGTCGTCTGTGGGATGCAGAAACACGTAAAAAACTGGACAAAGACCGTTTTAGACAAGGTCTGGGTGGTGTCATTGAAGCCTATGAAGAAGTGGCACAACGTATCGGTGTGACGCTATAGAATAAAGTCATTCAAGGTTCATTTCGTTGTATGCGAAATGAACCTTTTTCCAAAGATATATTTCAGATGCATGAACAGCCAAGCTGTTTGTATACACAAGCTTGTGTACTCATTTATGATGTTTCTGTTTCTATAAAAACTGGAGTTTTGAATGAAAACACCAGATTTACCTCAAAATGAACAAGAAAGGTTATCGACATTACAATCGTTGACTATCCTTGATTCGGCTCCCGACGAACGCTTTGATCGTCTCACAAGAATCGCCATTAAGTTATTTGATGTGCCAGTTGCGCTCGTCAGTATTGTTGATAAAAATCGCCAATGGTTTAAGTCCTGCCAGGGAATAGATATTACTGAGACACCACGTGAGCTGTCTTTTTGTGGACACGCGATTTTGGGCGATGGCGCCTTTGTTGTTGAAGATACGCATAAGGATGAACGTTTCATCGACAATCCGCTATTAATAGGTCAAAAGCATATACGCTTTTATGCTGGCTATCCCATTCGTTATCTTGATGGCAGTAAGCTAGGTACGTTGTGTATTAAAGATGTGAGGCCAAGACATTTCAGCGACGAAGATCGAGCACTACTTAAAGATCTGGCAACCATAGTTGAACACGAGATTCAAGCCGTTGAGTTGGCGACCATGGATGAGCTAACAGGCATATTAAACCGTCGAGGTTTTAATATGTCTGCCGCAAAATCTCTGAGTATATGCAGACGTGGTGGACTACCCGTTGCCCTGGCTTTTCTTGATCTGAATGAATTTAAACCCATCAACGATAAGTTTGGTCATGCAGAGGGGGATAAGGCACTACGTCAATTTGCAACGATCTTAGATGATGTTGGCAGAGATTCAGATATCGTCGCGAGAATGGGCGGAGACGAATTTGTTATTCTGCTGGTTGATGCTGATCAAAAAGCGGTTGATGAAGTGATGAAACGTTTTTCAAAGCAAGTTGAAGCGTCTAATAAACAGCGCGAACTTGCCCACGATATTACTTTTTCATACGGTGTCGTATTGATGGACTCAGACAAACATCAAGGTATTGAAGATTTACTTTCTGAAGGTGATGCCTTGATGTATAAACGCAAACGCAAGCAAAGCCGTTAGATTAACTAACGACTTTCCAAGCTATCTGATTTCCCGCCCGCATGGGTACCAATGAACTGTCTGCAAAAGGTAATGTTTGAGGGACGTCCCAGCTTTCTTTTACTAAGGTTATTTGAGTCTGATTTCTAGGTAAGTGATAGAAATCAGGTCCATTAAAGCTGGCAAACATTTCTAATTTATCTAATGCATTTGCTGCCTCAAATGCTTCTGCATACAACTCAATCGCGGCATGAGCGCTATATATGCCGGCACAACCACAGCTTGATTCCTTACCTGCTCTAGGATGAGGCGCACTATCAGTGCCTAGAAAGAATTTCTTACTGCCACTGGTTGCTGCTTTAATCAAAGCCTGTTGGTGTGTATTTCTCTTTAATACAGGTAAGCAGTAGTGGTGTGGCTTTATACCTCCCACCAGAAGATCATTTCTATTTAACAGTAAGTGATGAGGGGTGATAGTTGCAGCAATATGGTCAGCAGCGCTAGCGACAAACTCAGCGGCATTGGATGTCGTGATATGCTCAAAGACGATTCTCAGTTCAGAAAAATCTTTTATCAGAGGGATTAATATCTGATCGATAAAAACTTTCTCGCGATCAAATACATCTATCTCGGGCGAAGTGACTTCACCATGCACAAGTAGTGGTATGCCGAGGTTTTGCATCGCCTCTAATGCCTGATAGCAATGACTAAGTTCAGTGACACCCGCATCTGAATTTGTCGTGGCACCTGCTGGATATAATTTGACACCATGAACGATTCCACTCTCGTGAGCACGATAAATTTCATCGGCAGAGGTGTTATCGGTGAGATACAATGTCATTAAAGGTTCAAACTGACTGTGTTCAGGCCTGTTTTCTATTATTCTGGCTCTGTAATCAGCGGCCAATGCAGTCGTCGTTACAGGTGGTTGGAGATTTGGCATGACGATGGCACGGCCAAAGACTCGAGCTGTGTCAGAAACTGTGCGTTTTAGTGCCAGATCATCGCGCAAGTGTAAGTGCCAGTCGTCAGGACGAGTTAATGTAATTTGCTTAGATTTTAATTGTGTCATAGCGTTAAATTATGCCACAGCAAATGCATTAAGGATAAATAGATCTTTTATGGGCAGAAAAGGCGACAGACCTTATTCTTGACCTTATCACGCATTACAAGTAACTTTACACGTTTACAATTTTTTAGCTCACTAAAAAGAACGGCATACATATAAGGGGAACACGTGGAATTAAGTGGTGCCGAGATATTAGTTCAATGTCTCAAAGACGAAGGTGTTGAATACCTTTTCGGGTATCCTGGTGGTGCAGTGCTGCATATCTATGATGCGCTATACAATCAGGAAGATGTCAAACACATTCTGGTTCGACATGAGCAAGCTGCAACGCATGCTGCAGATGGCTATGCTCGTGCCACAGGTAAACCAGGTGTGGTCTTAGTCACATCTGGTCCCGGCGCTACAAATGCCGTCACCGGTATTGCGACGGCCTATATGGATTCTATTCCAATGGTGGTTATCACTGGACAGGTAAGCACTGCGGTTATCGGTAGTGATGCCTTCCAGGAAGTCGATGCGGTTGGGATAACTCGTCCCTGCGTAAAACATAACTTCTTAGTTAAAGATATTAACGATCTCGCGGAAACAGTAAAAAAAGCATTTTATGTCGCTTCTACTGGTCGTCCTGGCCCTGTCGTTGTTGATGTACCTAAAGACATTACTGATCCAGCTGTGAAGGTGCCATATCACTATCCCGATAAAGTGAATATGCGTTCTTATCAGCCAACAGTGAAAGGCCATACAGGTCAGATTAAGCGTGCTGTTGATTTGATGCTATCAGCCAAAAAACCGATGATTTACACTGGTGGTGGTGTAGTTCTGGGTAAAGGTTCAGATGAGTTACGTCAATTTGTTCGTCATCTTGGTTTTCCTATCACTAGTACCCTGATGGGCTTAGGTGCTTATCCTGCCAGCGACAAGCAGTTCCTTGGCATGCTGGGTATGCACGGTACATACGAAGCGAATATGGCGATGCATGATTGCGATGTTTTGATCGCTATCGGTGCACGTTTTGATGACCGGGTGACAGGTAAAATTGCCGAGTTTTGCCCGCATGCTCAAATCATTCATGTCGATATTGATCCGTCTTCAATATCCAAGACAATTACTGTTGATATTCCTATTGTTGGAAGTGTTCCTGATGTATTACAGGAAATGAACCACTTACTCAAAAACAGCAATAAAAAGCCACAGAAAAAAGCGGTGGAAGAGTGGTGGAATATCATTGAAGGTTGGCGTTCGAAGCAATGCATGAGTTATGACCGCAATAGTGACAAAATTAAGCCACAAGCGGTTGTTGAGTTACTTCATGAAATCACGAAAGGCGAAGCTTATGTCACCTCTGATGTAGGCCAACATCAAATGTGGGCTGCTCAGTATTATGGATTTGATGAGCCAAACCGCTGGATTAACTCGGGTGGTCTAGGCACGATGGGATTCGGTTTGCCTGCTGCTATGGGCGTTCAGTTAGCATACCCTGAGAGTACGGTGATTTGTGTGACTGGCGAAGGTAGCATCCAGATGTGTATTCAGGAATTATCTACCTGTCTGCAGTATGGCCTTCCCGTTAAAATTGTTGCACTGAACAATCGTTATTTGGGAATGGTTCGTCAATGGCAGGAGTTTTTCTACGAAAATCGCTATTCGCACTCCTACATGGAGTCGCTGCCTGATTTCGTAAAATTAACAGAAAGCTATGGTCATGTCGGTATTCGTATCGAGAAACCGGAGGACCTTAGAGCTGAGTTGGAACGTGGTTTTGCGATGAAAGATCGTCTGGTGTTCTTTGATATCGTTACTGACCAAACAGAAAACGTATACCCAATGATTGCTCAAGGTAAGGCACATAATGATATGCATATGTCACCCTATAGCGCACCTGCACAAGATTCAGAAAGGGAGCTGTCGTAACCATGCGTCATATTATTTCTATCCTGATTGAAAATGAAGCAGGGGCCTTATCACGTGTGGCAGGGTTGTTTTCTGCGCGTGCATATAACATCGAATCATTAACGGTGGCGCCAACAGAGGATCCATCATTATCCCGTATGACCATTGTCACGACAGGCACTGATCGCATCATCGAGCAGATTGTGAAGCAATTGAATAAATTGATCGATGTGGTAAAACTAATGGATTTGACCGAAGGGCCTCACATTGAACGTGAAATGATGCTGATAAAAGTCAAAGCAGCCACCATGGCTCAGAGAGAAGATGTGAAACGTCTGTGTGATATTTTTCGAGGCCACATTATTGATGTGACTTCATCGACCTATACCATTGAATTGACAGGTGCTGTAAGCAAATTGGATTCTTTTATTGAAGCACTTGCTGAACATAAAATTATTGAAACTGTCCGTTCAGGTGTCACAGGAATTGCTCGCGGCGAGAAAAGCTTGCACCTGTAAACTGAATTTATATTCGTTCAAGAAAATCTAAGGAATTCAATCATGAGTTTGAACATTTATTACGATAAAGATTGTGACTTGTCTATTATCCAAGGCATGAAAGTGACAATCGTTGGTTATGGTTCACAAGGCCATGCCCATGCCTGCAACCTGAAAGACTCAGGTGTAGATGTCACTGTTGCTTTACGTGCTGGCTCTTCATCTATTGCTAAGGCTCAAGCTGCTGGGCTGACTGTTTCTGACAATGTCGGTGAAGCAGTGAAAGGTGCTGATTTGGTGATGATTTTGACACCAGATGAGTTCCAATCTCAATTATACAAACAAGAAATCGAACCTAACCTGAAAAAAGGTGCTGTCTTAGCTTTTGCTCACGGTTTCGCTATTCTTTACAACCAGATTCTGCCGCGTGAAGATCTTGATGTCATCATGATTGCACCAAAAGCACCTGGCCACACTGTACGTAGTGAGTTTGTTAATGGTGGTGGTATTCCTGACTTAATCGCTGTAGAGCAAGATGCTTCAGGTAAGGCGAAAGATATTGCACTATCATACGCGTCAGGTGTAGGCGGCGGTCGTACTGGCATCATCGAAACAACATTCCGTGATGAGACTGAAACAGACTTATTCGGTGAACAGGCAGTCTTATGTGGTGGTGCTGTTGAGCTGGTCAAAGCAGGTTTTGAGACGCTGACTGAAGCAGGTTATGCACCAGAAATGGCTTACTTTGAATGTCTGCATGAGTTGAAACTCATTGTTGACCTGATGTACGAAGGTGGTATCGCCAATATGAATTATTCGATCTCGAATAATGCTGAATATGGTGAATACGTCACTGGTCCACGTGTCATTAACGAAGAAAGCCGCTGGGCAATGCGTGAAGCATTGAAAAACATCCAGGAAGGTAAATACGCAAAACAATTTATTCAAGAAGGTCAAAGTGGCTATCCTGAAATGACAGCCATGCGTCGTATCAATGCTGAGCACCCAATCGAACAAACAGGTGCAAAATTGCGTTCAATGATGCCTTGGATTCAAAAAATTGTTGATAAGTCTAAAAACTAATCAGCATATTGATTGAAAAAAGACGGGGGCGGTTGTGAAAACAATCGCCCCCGTTTTGTTTGTGTGCCTTAGCTGTCATAATGTAGAACCGAAACAACAGGAGCGTGTTAGTTATGGTTAATAGTGAAAAGCCACAAAATCGTGGTATCTATCTACTACCGAATTTATTCACGACAGCGGGGCTCTTTGCTGGATTTTATGCCATTGTTGCCGGCATTCGTGGTGACTTTGAGACAGCTGCTATTGCTATATTTATTGCGATGATCATGGATGGATTAGATGGTCGTATCGCCAGAATGACCAACACTCAAAGTGCATTTGGCGCAGAATATGACAGTCTAGCCGATATGGTCTCATTTGGTATGGCGCCTGCCTTGGTGATTTTTCAGTGGTCTCTGACTGATATGGGCAAGTTTGGCTGGATGGTTGCGTTCATATATGCAGCCTGTGGTGCATTGCGACTAGCCAGATTTAATACCCAGATAGGTACACAAGATAAACGTTATTTCCAAGGTCTACCAAGTCCTGCTGCGGCTGCCATTATTGCTGGCTGGGTATGGGCAGGCACGAGTAATGATTTCAGTGAGAGCATGATTGCTATTTTCACCATACCAATTACTTTCGGAGCGGCTATACTTATGGTTAGCTCAATGCGCTATCACAGTTTTAAAGAGCTTGATTTACGAAACCGAGTACCTTTTGTTGTGATGCTGGTACTGGTACTTATTTTTGCTCTGGTGGCTATTGACCCACCCACCATTCTGTTTAGCGTATTTTTAATTTACGGTTTATCCGGCCCTGTTTTTACATTACTTAAACTGCGTCAACATCGTTCTGAGCGTGCGCAGGCTAAAGAAGACTAATAAATAATAATTTAATAATCTGGTTCACACATTTATGACTGACAAGCTAATAATTTTTGATACGACATTACGTGACGGTGAGCAAAGCCCTGGCGCATCGATGACAAAAGATGAGAAAGTCCGCATTGCCAAAGCACTTGAGCGTATGCGTGTCGATGTTATTGAGGCTGGATTTCCTATCGCCAGCACAGGTGACTTTGAAGCTGTACAAGCTGTAGCTAAAGCAGTTAAAGATAGTCGTATTTGTGGTCTGTCCCGAGCATTAGATGCAGATATCGACAGAGCCGGTGAAGCGCTTAAATTAGCTAATGCGTCACGCATTCATACCTTTATTGCAACATCACCTATTCACATGAAAATGAAACTGCGTATGGAACCTGAACAGGTAATAGAAAATGCAGTTCGCGCAGTCAAGCGTGCTCGTCAATATACAGATGACGTCGAGTTTTCTCCTGAAGATGCCGGTCGAAGTGAAACAGACTTTCTGTGCCAAATCCTTGAGGCGGTCATTGGTGCTGGGGCATCCACACTAAATATACCCGACACAGTAGGGTACAACTTGCCACATCAATTTGGCTCATTGATTTCAACATTACGTGAACGCATACCAAATGCAGACAAAGCCATCTTCTCCGTGCATTGTCACAATGATCTGGGCTTGGCTGTTGCAAACTCTTTGTCAGCAGTGATGAATGGTGCACGGCAAGTTGAATGCACTATCAATGGTTTGGGTGAACGGGCTGGTAATGCTGCCTTAGAAGAAGTCGTGATGGCAGTCAGAACGCGTCAGGATATGTTCCCATGTGATACTGGTATTGATACGCAGCATATTTTATCGGCATCACGATTAGTGTCGGGTATCACAGGGTTTGTTGTACAACCAAATAAAGCTATCGTTGGCGCCAATGCTTTTGCTCATGAATCAGGCATCCATCAAGACGGTGTTCTGAAAAATCGTGAAACCTATGAAATCATGCGCGCAGAAGATGTCGGTTGGAATACCAATAGAATGGTACTTGGCAAGCACTCTGGCCGAAATGCTTTCCGTAGCCGCCTGCAAGAACTTGGTATTGAGTTAACCTCTGAAACTGATTTAAATGCCGCATTTACTCGTTTTAAAGAATTAGCGGATAAAAAGCATGAGGTATTTGATGAGGATATCCAGGCACTGGTTAGTGATACCGTTGCGACTGCAGATGAGCGTGTCAGTCTAATTTCATTGAAGGTCTGTAGTGAAACAGGTGAAACCCCCTTTGCCACTGTCACATTGTCCGTTGATGGTAGAGAAGTGCAGACACAAATGAGTGGTGGAGGCCCTGTTGATGCTGCTTATAAAGCGATTGAGTCAATTGTGCAAAGCCAAACAGAATTACAGCTCTATTCAGTGAACAGTATCACTACCGGTACTGATGCTCAGGGCGAGGTCAGTGTAAGACTTGAGAAAGGTGGACGGATAGTCAGTGGGCAAGGTGCGGATACGGATATCGTTATTGCATCCGCCAAAGCTTACCTGAACGCTTTGAACAAAATCTTAAGTCCTGTTGATAGAGCTCATCCTCAAGTCTAATGGCACTGACTGAATATCAATACTCAGTCTTGACTGAAATGGGTATACCCGTTTGGACAAAACGTCAGAGCAAAAGTACTCAGGATATAGCGTCTACTGAGATCATACCTGCAGACACTCTACAGACTCAGGAGCAGAAAATTCCTGATGATGTGCAAGTCGTTCTTGTCGTTGAAGCGACGGCATTAAACGCTGTAGAACGACGTTTATTAACAAGCATTCTAAAATCAGTGGGGCTAGATAACAGACGTCAATACATAATTGCCTCATCAGAAGTCGTGAGATTGAGTCCAGATGAGCTTAATAGCAAAATAATTCTCACAATGATGAAGAGTGAACAGCGTTTGCCTGAAGGTATTGATGCTGTTCAACTTCCATCGTTAGAAGCTATGATAAGGCAGCCTTCATTGAAAGCGGTTGCCTGGCAACAGCTAAAAACTCACGGTAACGCTTTAAATTAACGGACAAGGCTATGGTTTCTCCAAGAGTAATGACGGATAAGGATTTGCAACTTGTCCATAATATAGAGTGCTCTGCAAATCAGTTTCCGTGGACGCTTAAGAACTTTTCGGATAGTCTTGATGCCGGACATTATGCATGGGTCTATTCTGATACGTATGATGTGGTACTGGGCTACGCCATTTTGCAGTTAGTCCTCGATGAAGCACATCTTCTGAACCTTTGTGTCAGACCAGATATGCAAAGACAAGGATATGGTCGTTTCATTTTAGAACATATCATTGATTTTTCTAAAGCACGATCAGCTTCGATTGTGGTTTTAGAAGTTAGAGAGTCAAATAAAAAAGCACAAAATCTCTATGAGCAGTTAGGTTTTAACGAGATGTCTGTCCGCAGAGGTTATTACCCGGCTGAAAATGGTAGAGAAGATGCAATATTGATGGGGTTGGATTTATCCATGTTATCGATTTTCGGTGATGTGTAAGTAAACTCAAACGGGTAGCACTTGATATCATCTGAGTGCTCTTTTAGAATAATTGACTCAATTACTCGGTTATTTTTCACATATTAGGAGATAAAAATATGGCTTATGAATTGCCACCACTTCCGTATGCTAAGGATGCATTAGAACCAACCATTTCAGCAGAAACGCTTGAATATCACTATGGTAAACATCACCAAACTTATGTGACTAACTTAAATAACTTGGTACCGGGTACTGAATTTGAAGGTAAGTCATTAGAAGAAATTATCACAAAAGCTTCTGGCGGTATCTTCAACAACGCTGCACAAGTTTGGAACCACACTTTTTACTGGAACTGCATGACACCGAATGCGAAAGGCACACCTGAAGGTGACCTCGCTGCAGCTATCGATAGTACGTTTGGTTCGTTTGATGAGTTCAAAGAAACTTTCAGTAAATCAGCTGCAACAAACTTCGGCTCTGGCTGGACTTGGTTAGTAAAAAATGCTGATGGTAGTATCGCTATTGTTAATACAAGCAATGCCGGTTGCCCATTAACTGATGGTCAAAAACCACTATTGACTGTCGATGTTTGGGAACACGCATATTACATTGATTTCCGCAATGCACGTCCTAAATACCTGGAAGCTTTCTGGAGATTAGTAAACTGGGACTTTGTCGCAGAAAACTTTGCTAACTAATAAGTCGTGATTTAGAGTAAATTTGTTTATTACTCTATAACATTATAAAATACACGATTTTTGATAAATGGCAGTTTCATTTGAAACTGCCATTTTTCGTTTATTGGCCTTAAAAAGCCGTTTTTTTTAATGCCGTCAGGGCAAGGAGTACAAGCCATGACAGAATCGGTCATGCCCACATACGGACGTCTAGACGTCACTTTTAGTGAAGGTAAAGGCGCTTGGTTAACTGATACAGATGGAAAACGCTATCTCGATGCGTTAAGCGGTATTGCTGTATGTAATCTGGGGCATTGCCATCCTGCGGTGACGCGAGCTATTCAGCATCAGGCTGAAACATTAGTGCACACCTCTAATATGTACCATATCGCGTTACAGGAAAAACTGGCTGATAAGTTGACCGCTTTGTCTGGAATGGAGCAGGTGTTTTTTTCTAACTCTGGTGCAGAAGCCAATGAAGCTGCCATAAAAATTGCCCGTAAATATGGCCACAGTAAAGGTATCGATAAGCCTGTAGTAATAGTAATGGATGGCAGTTTCCATGGACGCACCATGGCAACATTGTCGGCTACAGGCAATGCAAAAGTCCAAGTAGGTTTTGATCCTCTCGTTCCTGGATTTGTTCGTGTTCCATATAACGATCTTGATGCTTTACGAATGGCAATTGGTCATTGGCCTGAGGCTGTAGCGGTCTTGCTTGAGCCTGTTCAGGGTGAGGGTGGTATCAAAATTCCTGATGCTGAGTATTTGGCAGGTGTGAGAGCCATCTGCACTCAACGCAAACTCTTAATGATGCTGGACGAAGTCCAAACAGGTATCGCGAGAACCGGGAAGTGGTTTGCCTATCAGCATAATGATGGCTTAATACCGGATGTGATGACCTTGGCCAAAGGTCTAGGTAACGGTATGCCAATTGGTGCTTGCCTTGTTGCTGGTAGTGCTGTGGGGATTCTACAGGCTGGTAACCATGGTTCTACGTTTGGCGGTAATCCTCTTGCATGTAGTGCAGCATTGAGTGTTTTAGATACGATTGAACAAGAAGGGCTATTAGGTCATGTGAATGACCTAGGCAAGCAAATGCTGACGGCTTTCCAAAAACAACTTGTCGGTAAGCCTGGCGTAAAGGACGTACGTGCTCATGGTTTTATGTTAGGTATAGAGTTAACTATGCCTTGTGCTGAATTAGTTAAAAAAGCGTTAGCCGATGGATTATTAATCAATGTCACCGCTGATTCAGTTATTCGTCTACTACCACCACTCATCATTAACTCTGAAGAAGCATCCATGATTGTGGAAAAAGTAAGTAAGCTTGTACTCGATTTTTTATCATCACAACAGGTTGAGAGTGTAGCCTAGCAATGAGACATTTTTTGACATTAAAAGACCTAACTTCAGAAGAGCTACAAGCATTAATCAATCGCGCATCTGAACTCAAAAAAATGCAGCATCAAGGCGAAATTTATCAGCCTTTAAAGAATAAACTGCTAGCGATGATATTTGAAAAATCATCTACTCGCACACGCGTATCGTTTGAGTCAGCCATGATTCAGTTTGGCGGTGGCTCTATTTTCTTGTCGCCAGATGACACTCAGCTTGGACGAGGTGAACCAGTAGAAGACTCAGCACGCGTGATTTCTTCTATGGTTGATGCGGTGATGATACGTACATTTGAACATGCCAAGCTAGAAACATTTGCTAAGTATTCTTCAGTCCCTGTTATTAATGCGTTGACTGATGATTTCCACCCATGCCAATTATTAGCTGATATGCAAACTTATCAGGAACATCGTGGTTCCATCAAAGGTAAGAAAGTGGTCTGGATTGGGGATGGCAATAATATGTGTCATTCATACATTAACGCTGCACAGCAATTTGGGTTTGAATTACATATAGCAACGCCAGCAGGATACGAGCCTAAGTCTGAAGTTGTGTCTGCTGTTGAAGCGAAAATCGAGTTATTTAACAGTGCTGCTGAGGCTGCTAAAGATGCCGACCTGGTCGTCACCGATGTGTGGGCGAGCATGGGACAAGAGGAAGAGCAACGCAAACGAGAGCAAGCCTTTGCCGATTTCCAAGTGAATAACGACATTATGAAAGTAGCTGCAAAAGATGCTTTATTTATGCATTGTTTGCCAGCTCATCGTGGTGAAGAAGTGACCGCTGAAGTGATTGATGGTGATCAAAGTGTTGTCTGGGACGAAGCAGAGAATCGTCTGCATGCCCAAAAAGCATTATTAGAATTTTTATGTGCGGATAGAGCTTAGTTTAACTAAGCTCTTTTTCTAAGGCTGTCAGACGCTCCAGTGTGCCAATATCTGACCACTGCCCTTTATAGAGTTCTCCAGTCATCCTGTTATCTTGTATCACTTTCTCGAAAATAGGCTTAAGTGCTTTACGTTCAACCTGTAAGTGTTTAAATAATCTTGGATGGTAAAGTCCCATTCCACTAAACGTGAACTTTTTATTTCCTGAAAGCATCACACAGCCATTTTCGGCGAGTGCAAAATCGCCATCAGCATTGTGCTCTGGGTTATTCACCATGACTAAATGGCAGTCACAATTTTGCTGAAGTGAATACTTTGCCAAGTTAGAAAAATCATAGTCAGTCCATATATCACCATTGACTACGATAAATGGCTCATCCCCCAATAAAGGTAATGCCTGAGCTATACCGCCTGCAGTTTCTAAACTACCTTCATTTTCCGGTGAATACGTGATGCGGCAACCATAGCGTTCACCAGTTCCTAGAGCGACAGGGAATTGCTCGCCCAGATGAGCATAATTAATCACAATCTCATCAACACCAGCTGCCACTAGATTTTCAATAAGGTATTCAATCAGTCTTTTTTTTCCTGCTTTTACAAGCGGTTTAGGAGTGTGATCTGTTAATGGTCGTAAACGTTCACCGCGACCAGCTGCTAAAATCATTGCTTTCATTTAATTGCCACTATTTCTGGGGTGTTACTCATAAATTCATATAAAGGAGCAAGCGCTTCATAACGTTCACAGACGTCAAAAACATATTGAAGAGTTAATGGTAAGTCATTGAGGTAATTAGCTTTACCATCACGATAGTTTAGGCGGCAAAAGATACCAAGCACCTTAAGGTGGCGCTGTAAACCTGTCATATCGAACCAACGTTGCAAGTGATGACTTTCCTCATAATTTAGCAACTTAGCCTCAATGGCCACTGATTTATAATACTCAAGCCATGACTGTTGTTGTTCATACGGCCACTGAATGTAGCAGTCTTTTAGTAAAGACACGAGATCATAGCTAATGGGACCAATAACGGCATCTTGAAAATCTATAATGCCAAGTGAGTTCTCTTTACATACCATCAGATTTCGACTGTGATAATCACGATGCACAAAGCACACTGGTTGATGTTTAATTTCTTCGATTAAAAAATCGTAGATAATTGATAATGACTCCGGTGCTTTGATGGATAAATGTCTACCTAAAAACCAATCTGGAAACAGTGACATTTCATCACGTAATTTTTTTTCATCGTATAGCGGTAATCCAGCCGTTGCCTCTTGTGGCCTGGACTGTTGCATTTTAACCAGTTCATCAATCGCTGCACGATAGAGTGTGTCTGAATTCCCGTGTGCTAATGCTTTCAAAAATGAAATATCACCCAGATCACTCAGCATCAGAAAACCGTTATCTTCGTCCTTGTGGAAAATGTGGGGCACTGCAACATCAAATTTTGCAAGAAACTCATCAATATTGATAAAACTACTTATATTTTCATGCTCGGGTGGAGCATCCATCAGAATAAATGTATCGTCAACTGTGTGAAGCCGGAAGTATCGTCTAAAGCTGGCATCACTTGAAGCAACAGTAATGCTGAATGGCTCATCAGGTAATAGTTTTTTTACCCAATCAGTAAGCTGATTAAGTCGGTTATCATCGGTTGTGTTAGTCATTTAATGTTTTACTCAAATATATGACACAGTTTTTTTGAGTGAATCAGGTATTGAATTGCACTTTATTTAGCTGTGTAAAAGTCATGCATGAAAATTATGCTGTTCTGGCGTATTATCGGGAATTATTTCCTGCTGGTTGAGTCAATCAATATTCATAACTCAACATAGTATTTGCAACAATGGAGTCGCCATGAAAAAAATTTTAGTATCTGCTTTATTAATAACAGCCTCATCAGTTGTCCTTGCACAAGAGTATGTCACACCTGCTGATATGCCAGAGCAAGCACAAACAAAAATGTACTCTATTTTGACTGACTACAATAAATGTATGATGCAAGGGCATCTAACTAGCAACTATCAAGGCAACAATCCACAAGAAGCCGCACAAAATATTTTGCAGAGTTGTGAAACACACCTTGATGAATTGAAAACGCATTTATCATCGAATGATGTTGAAACAAGTCTTGTTGAAGGTATGGCCAAATCGATGCGCTCTAAAGCAGCTCGTCAACTGATGACAAAAACAATGAACAACTATGCGGCTCAGGCATCAGCAATGGCAAATGCTGAAAAACTGAAACAACAATCAGAAAATCAAGAATAATAGATATCCACTACTCATTGGGTTGAAGAATATCGACACCTTCGTTACTCAACAACTCAATGAGTTTTATGAGTGGTAGACCTATCAAGCTATTAGGATCATCACCCTCTAAACGACTGAATAAACTGATCCCGAACCCTTCGGATTTAAAGCTGCCCGCACATTGGTATGGTTTTTCTTGATTCAGATAGTATTCAATCTGCTTTTCCGTTAACTCTCTAAAATGCACAGTGAATGGTTCAACAATATGCTGCATTGTCTGATTTTCTGCATTGTACAAGGCAAGGCCAGTATAAAAAGTGACGGATTTTCCTGAAGCCATCATTAATTGCTGAATCGCTGTCTGATGGTTACCTGGCTTACCCAAAATATTGCCATCTGCAACAGCAACCTGATCTGAACCGATAATGAGTGCTTGCGGATAGGTTTCAGCAATGAGCCGTGCTTTTTCTTGAGCCAGTCGCTCGACTAATGCCGGTGCTGACTCACCTTCCAGCTGTGTCTCGTCAATATCAGGCGAATGCTGAATGAAATTAATCTGCAGCTTTTTAAGTAGTTCAGCTCTGAAAGGTGAGCTTGAGCCAAGAATAAGAGTTTGTATCATGATTATAAAATTTTAAGTGATAACGGTTGGCGCTGTTCTGCCTGTCAGTTCAGCAATTTTGGCCAGTTCATCAGCGAGTTGAATAAGATCAGCTAGTGCGAATTGCGTGTCATTGTTTAATTGTTCAGGATCATCTTGATAGGATTCAATATAAACCCGTAAGGTGGCACCCTCAGTACCTGTCCCAGATAGCCGGAAAATGATTCTGTCACCGCCCTCAAAACCGATACGAATACCTTGTTTTTCTGCAACACTATCGTCAATTGGATCATGGTAACTGAAGTTATCTGCATAACTAACGATACGCTCACCAAGCTGCTGTTTAGGTAATGTCGTTAGTTGAAGCTGTAGGTGTTCAATCAGGGCTTCTGCTTGTTCAGTGGGTACACCTTCATAATCATGTCGAGTGTAGTAATTACGTCCAAATGTTAACCAATGTTGATTAACTAATTCCGCCACCGATTGTTGTTTCACGGCCAGAATATTGAGCCAGAAAAGTACAGCCCATAAGCCATCTTTTTCACGAATGTGATTAGAACCTGTGCCAAAGCTCTCTTCGCCACATAAAGTCACGCGGTTTGCATCAAGCAAGTTACCAAAGAATTTCCAGCCAGTCGGCGTTTCAAAGCACTCAACCCCTAATTTTTCGGCTACGCGGTCTGCGGCCTGACTGGTTGGCATGGAACGAGCAATACCAGTGATACCATTTTTATATGCTGGTACGAGCTGAGCATTGGCCGCAAGAATAGCCAAGCTGTCAGAAGGGGTCACAAAAAATTGTTTCCCCAGGATCATATTGCGATCACCATCGCCGTCTGAGGCAGCACCAAAATCCGGGGCGTTATCTGAGAATAACTCGGTCACAAGTTCTTCTGCATAGGTTAGGTTCGGATCTGGGTGGCCATTACCAAAATCAGGTAATGGAATGCCGTTTATGACAGTCCCTTTAGGTGCACCCAGCAAGTTTTCTAATATCTCAATGGCGTAAGGTCCGGTGACCGCATGCATTGCATCAAATCGCATTGAAAAATCGCTTGTGGTTATAAATGTTTTGATTTTTGGAAAATCAAAAATAGACTGCATTAACTGTGCATAATCTGAGACGGGATCAATCACTTCAACTGTCATTGAGCCCAGCGTTTGCTGCCCTAATTTGTGAAGTGCAATATCGGCTGCATTAGAGATTTTATATTCAGTAATTTCAGCAGAATGTTCATAAATTTTACCAGTAATTGATTCTGGTGCAGGCCCACCATTACTGGTGTTAAATTTGATACCAAAGTCACCATCAATACCTGCCGGATTGTGGCTTGCCGACAAAATCAAACCGCCAAACGCTTTGTATTTCCGGATAACACATGACGCGGCAGGTGTAGAGAGAATACCATTCTGACCGACCCAAACATGCGAAAAACCATTAGCTGCAGCCATTTTTAGAATGATTTGTATCGCCGTTTGATTGTAATAGCGACCGTCACCACCAACCACTAAGGTTTTACCCTCACAATCACCTAGCGCATTAAAAGTGGATTGAATAAAGTTTTCCAGATAATGAGATTGCTTAAAGACACTGACTTTTTTTCGTAAACCTGAAGTGCCCGGTTTTTGTCCTTCGAATGGGCTGGTATTGATCGTCGAGATTGGCATAAAGCTTTCCTAAAATGAGTTATGTGAGCATCATAAATACTAAACTCACGTTACTTGAATTGAATCCACTATACTAAGTCCATGAATAAGCCTCAACACATTGATAAAGCCCAATTGATGCGTATAGCCACCTATGCATCTGTTGTTACGGCTATTACTCTGATAATCGTTAAGCTATTTGCTTGGTTTCTCACTGACTCGGTTAGCATTCTGGCTACACTTGTTGACTCGAGTCTTGATGTGCTCGCATCTGTTTTGAATATGATTGCTGTGCATCATGCGTTACAGCCCGCAGACAGAGAACATCGTTTCGGACATGGCAAGGCAGAGTCTCTGGCCGGACTGGGCCAATCTATGTTCATTGCAGGCTCAGCCGGCATACTGCTTCTTCAGGCTATAAACCGATTGTTTAAACCTGAAGCTATGGAGCAGGGTATGACCATCGGAATCGCTGTGATGGTGTTTTCTATCATCGCCACGTTTGCGTTGATGGTATTCCAGAACTACGTGATAAAACAAACGGACTCGACGGCAATCAAAGCTGATGCCTTACATTACAAAACCGACTTATTGGTTAATGGTGGTGTTATTCTGGCGCTTGTATTGAGTCTGAATGGTTGGACATTATCAGATCCGCTTATCGCTATTGCTATTGCCTTATTCATATTACACAGTGCATGGGGGATTGTAAGAGAGTCGATTGATTTACTAATGGATCATGAGTTGCCTGATAATGAACGAGAAAAAATTAGTGCACTGATTTTAAAACATCCTCAAGCGCGTGGCTTACATGATCTTCGTACACGACGATCGGGGACAACAGTGTTTATTCAACTTCATCTTGAATTGGATGAAACATTGAGTTTGAGGCAAGCTCACGACATTGCGGATGCACTTGAACGAGAGATAGCTGATTTGTTTGATGAAGCGGAAGTCATCATTCATGAAGATCCTATTACACATTTACCGCTGTAGCCTTAACATAAAGTGAATACAATACAACGATGATTTCGTATAATTAGTACACAACAATATTGAGGCCAGTACGATTATTAATTTAGATTTATCCATTCAAGTAGCCATTGCTACAGCGATTTTTTTCCTGTTGTGTATTGCACTCATCATTAGACGTAAAAGAAAGCGTTCTTTTTACTCTCGCAAATTAGAGCGCGCATTACAGACTGTCAAAAAAGAAGAAGCAAAATCGATAATCATTCCTGACGGGTTGGGGGGAATGATTGAAATTGAACGTTTAGTACTGATTGAACAAGGATTGTTAATTATTGAAACTTATCCCATGTCAGGTCACTTGTTTGGGGCTGATCATATCGATCAATGGACCCAGATCATTGATGGCAGAAGTTTTAAATTTACTAACCCACTGCATAGAATCTATAACTCCAAACACGCACTTCAGACACTGGCACCGAAGATTCCTATTTTTTGCCGAATCGTGTTTTCTGAAAATAGTAACTTTCCAAAAGGCAAACCCGAGGAGGTGTCTGTCATTGATAGTTTGAGTGACGACCTCAAAAGTCTTTCTGAATATCCCAGTATAAATCAACAAGGGCAGATTGCCTGGGAGCGTATTATCCGAGTTGCACGGACTGATGGACAGTCATTATTAAGGGATGTTTGAACCATGATGGATACAAAACCGCTTGTTCTCGCTATTTCATCTCGCGCCTTATTTGACTTGGATGAAAGTCATCGCATCTATGAAGATCAGGGCACAGAAGCTTATTGTCGCTATCAAATAGAAAATGAAGATGTCCCCTTAGCGCCAGGCGGTGCCTTTAGTCTGGTACGTAAATTACTCGCGTTAAATGACAACAACCCAAACACACCCAAGGTTGAGATTATTTTATTGTCTCGCAATAGTGCTGATACGGGGCTTCGTGTTTTTAATTCTATTCAACATCATGGATTAGCCATTACCCGCGCAGTATTTACATCTGGAAGCAGTCCGTATCGTTATGTGGCGCCGTTTAATGCACATTTATTTTTATCAACCAGTCCTGAGGATGTCGGAATGGCGTTAGAAGCAGGTATTGCTGCTGCGACAATTCTGCCTTCACACATTAGGAATAATAATGATAGCGATCAACTTAGAATTGCATTTGATGGTGATGCCGTTCTGTTCTCTGACGATTCGGAGCGAATTTTCAAAGAAAAGGGATTAAAAGCATTTACTGAAAATGAACAACAGACCGCACATGAACCCCTCCCTGGTGGGCCGTTTAAAGATTTTTTAATGGCGCTAAATCAAATTCAGACGGAATATGGCGAAAATGCTTCACCGATCAGAACAGCACTGGTAACTGCGCGATCTGCACCAGCACATGAACGTGTTATCAGAACGCTAAGGGCTTGGGAGATCCGTATCGACGAAGCAATATTTCTAGGTGGCATGGACAAAGGACCATTTTTAAAATCATTTGGCGCTGACATATTTTTTGATGATCAAGAAAAGCATTGTCAATCAGCGCTTGAGCACGTCGCTACAGGCCATGTGCCACATGGTGTAGCTAATCAGAAAAAGTCTTTGGATTAATCTTGAATGGAAAACGCTGCACTTTCTAATTGGGTCAAACAACTTAGTGAAGTGGATATGCCGATCTTTTCGGGAACGGTTGCAAATGTCACAAAAGCTCTAAATAGTGGAAAAAGTTCAGCGTCAGATGTCGCCAATATTATTCTTCAAGATGCCTCTTTGACCAGCCGGGTTTTAAAAGCGGTTAATACTGTTCATTTCAATCCAACCAAGCACAGTATCAGCACGGTATCTCGTGCAGTCATGGTAATGGGCTTTGAGCAAATCAAGGTCTTAACCCTGTCAATGGCCCTGATTGACAATTTACAAGCAGGTGAACAGCGTACACAACTGATACAAGAAATGGCATTTGCTTTTCATGCTGCTACTCAGGCACGAGAATTTGCTAAGCATTTAAAGCGCAATGATGCTGAAGATATCTTTATAGCAACGTTACTTTCGCGTCTGGGCTATATGGCTTTATGGGCATTTGCTGATAAAGAAAGTCAGGTCTTACTCAATGATTTACAAAAAGACAATGAATCCACCCAAGCAGAACTGAAGGTCTTAGGGTTCAGGATTGTCGACTTAACCAAAGCTTTGTGTCATGACTGGGCTTTAGGCGATTTGTTGAATGATTATCTCAATAATCGATTATCAGAAAAAAATACCCAGCTTATTTCATTAGCTATTGATGTGGCTGAATCTGCCCAGCATGGCTGGAATGAAGCTGAGCTTGAGCTTGTCGCGAAACAGGCTTCAAGTATCTGTGAGCTTTCAATTGAAAAAGCGAAAAACCTGATTCTATTAAATGTCAATAAAGCAAAAGAACTTACTATTTTATACGGTAGCGAGCAAATAAGCCGTGCTATACAGCTCCCAGATTACTTAGATGAGCATCATGAAAAGACAGATGTGCCCGACGTTAACAATCATGATAAAAAGTTGGAAGCTGATTTTGATTACCTGATGAAAGTATCTCAGGAAATGGTACAAGCCCTTGAAGACATACCATTACCCTCGGTTAATATCATGCTTGAGATGACTCTAGAAGGATTGATTCGTGGCTTAGCCATGGATCGAGCCATATTCATGATATTGAATGAGGCTAAAACTGACTTAATTTGTAAGTCAGTTTTAGGTGAGCAGACAGAACATCTCAAACAGCGATTAACCATCACTTTAGACAAGAATCCAGCTTTTAGTCAATGCGTAGAGCAGCGCCATGCCGTATTTTTATCAGTTGACGAAGCAGGTCAGCTTTCCAAGCAGATACAAACCACATTAGGTAATCCGCCGCATTTGCTGATGCCTGTCGTGGTTAAAAACAAAGTTATTGGTATTTTTATGGCTGATCGACATCAAACTCAGCGAGAAATTTCTCAACAAGAATTCATTGCATTTCAGCAGTTTTGCCAACAAACAAACATGGGAATTAGTTTTTTAGCAATTCAAGGCTAGTTTTATCGGAATGTTATCGCTATAATAGCCGACTTCTTTCAGGCATCAGGCATGTCTGATAAATAAATATGCGAGAGTGGCGGAATTGGTAGACGCGCTGGATTTAGGTTCCAGTAGGGTAACCTGTGAGAGTTCGAGTCTCTCCTCTCGTACCATTACTACAAATAGGCGGATGGCGAAACCGCCATGCCTAAATCCCCATGTTTGAGGTTAGAGAATGCAAGTTACTGTAGAAAACGTGAGCGAACTTGGTCGCCGTATGACCGTCACAGTCGAAGATGCCAATATCGAACAAGCAGTACAGGATCGCCTTAAGTCAATTAGACCTAATGTGAAAATGGCCGGTTTCCGTCCAGGTAAAGTACCGATGAACATGGTCGCGAAAACACACGGTCCATCAGCTCGTCGCGAAGTAATCGACTCTCTTGTACAAGAAAGCATGCGTGAAGCCTTCACTCAAGAAGGAATCAACCCAGCAAGTCCTCCTCATATAGATAGCATGGATGAAAAAGGCAGCAACTTCATCTATACACTCAACTATGAAGTCTTCCCTGAAGTAGACAATGTCAAACTAGACGATATCAACTTGGAAAAAACAGTTGCTGAAGTCACTGATGAAGACGTTGACCGTATGCTTGAAACATTACGCGAACAACGTATGACATGGGAACCTTTAAAACGTGGTGCAAAAGATGGTGATGGCGTCACCATTGATTTTGTTGGCACCATCGATGGGGAAGAATTCCAAGGTGGTAAAGGTCAGGATGTACTTCTTGAGCTTGGTCAGGGCCGTATGTTGCCAGAGTTTGAAGAGCAATTGATTGGCAAAAAAGCGGATCAAGAAGTCGATGTGACATTGACATTCCCTGAAGACTACCGCGCTGAGCATTTACAAGGTAAAGAAGCTAAGTTCGCAGTGACAGTTAAACAAGTCGCTAAGAAAAAGCTACCTAAGCTAGATAAAGAATTTGCAGCACTATGCGGTGTTGAAGAGGGTATTGCCGCATTGAAAAAAGAAGTTCGCGCTAATATGGAACGTGAACTTAAGTCTGCACTAAAAACGTTAAACAAACGCAAAGCGATGGATTCGATAGCAGAAAATAATGACATCGCTCTGCCATCAGCGCCAGTAGAGCGTGAAGCTCAATATCTAGTAGAACAAGCAAAGAACAATCTCCGCAATCAAGGCGTGAATGTCGAAGGCTTGCCATTTAATCCAGATAATTTTAAAGATAATGCAGAAAAACGCGTTAAGTTAAGTCTTTTGATTGGTAAGATTATTTCGGATAACGAAATTCGTCCTGATGAAGATCGCGTTAAAGAAGCTATTGACGCAATTGCTGCGAGCTATGAAGATCCAGAAGAAGTGGTTACTTTCTACATGAACAATCAAGAAAGATTGTCTGAAATTCAAATGACAGTCGTTGAAGACATGGTGGTTGAATGGATTTACGACCATGTTAAAGTAGAAGAGAGTACATCAACATTCTCAGACGTCGTTAATGCAGTGTCTAACTAATTAACAACGCTGATACTGAATGCAGCCCGTACTCATGTGAAATGGGTATGGGCTGTTTTTTTATTGGGACCTTGAAATTAGGATGGTTATGACAAATAAATTTTCTGGTGATGAAACCAGTATGATTCAGAATGCATTGGTACCTATCGTTGTAGAGCAAACATCTCGTGGTGAACGCTCGTATGACATCTTTTCTCGCTTATTAAAAGAACGTGTCATATTTTTAGTTGGTCCGGTAGAAGACCAAATGGCAAATTTGGTTGTTGCACAGTTACTATTTCTTGAATCGGAAAATCCTGATAAAGATATCCATCTATACATTAATTCACCTGGCGGCGCTGTTACAGCTGGCTTGGCAATTTACGATACGATGCAATTTATTAAACCCAATGTCAGCACATTGTGTATCGGACAAGCAGCCAGTATGGGGGCAGTATTGTTAGCCGGTGGTGCTGAAGGCAAACGTTATTGTCTACCTAACTCTCGTATTATGGTTCATCAACCATTAGGCGGATTCCAAGGACAGGCGTCTGACTTTGACATTCATGCAAAAGAGATTCTGAGTATTCGTGATCGTCTAAATGGAATTCTTGCAAAACATACTGGTCAAGATATAGAAGCTATTCGCAAAGATACTGATCGTGATAACTTCATGAATGGTGAACAAGCTGTTGAATACGGCTTAATTGACTCAGTATTGACAAGCCGACCTACAGAATAAGTAGTATCGGTCGATAAAATTTATAGATGACGCGTAAGGTAGTAAAAATATGAGTGACGACAAAAATAACGATGATAAATTGCTTTATTGCTCTTTTTGTGGAAAAAGCCAGCATGAAGTCAAGAAATTAATCGCTGGTCCATCCGTATTTGTGTGTGATGAATGCGTCGAACTATGTAATGACATCATCCGTGAAGAAATGCAGGAAATGGCTACTGAAGAGGCTGAATCAAAACTGCCAACGCCACGTGAAATTAACGAAGCACTTGATAACTATGTTATTGGGCAAGAAAGAGCGAAGCGTTATCTTTCTGTTGCAGTCTACAATCACTACAAGCGTCTCCGTACGGCGCACAAGGGAAGTGATGTTGAGCTTTCTAAAAGTAATATACTTTTAATAGGCCCGACTGGAAGTGGTAAAACATTGCTAGCAGAAACATTAGCAAGACAGCTAAATGTGCCTTTCACTATGGCTGATGCAACCACCCTGACTGAAGCGGGCTATGTCGGTGAAGATGTTGAAAATATCATTCAAAAGCTTCTACAAAAATGTGACTATGATGTCGACAAGGCTGAAACAGGTATCGTTTATATCGACGAGATAGATAAGATATCTCGTAAATCTGATAATCCATCTATCACACGTGATGTTAGCGGTGAAGGTGTACAACAAGCACTTCTCAAGCTGATTGAAGGCACGATTGCTTCTGTTCCTCCTCAAGGCGGAAGGAAACATCCTCAGCAAGAATTTTTGCAAGTTGATACCAGTAAAATCTTATTTATCTGTGGCGGCGCTTTTGCTGGTCTTGATAAAGTGATCAGAAACCGCACTCAGAAAGGTGGCATAGGTTTTTCTGCTGAAGTGAAAAGTGTTGACGATAATAGACCTTTGAGCGAGTCATTACGAACTGTCGAGCCTGAAGATCTGATTCAGTATGGGCTTATTCCTGAATTTGTAGGTCGCTTACCTGTTGTTGCCACACTGGATGAGCTTGACGAAAAAGCCTTAGTTCAGATTTTGACTGAACCGAAAAACGCGCTAACCAAGCAGTATCAGCAATTATTCAATATGGAAAATGCTGAGCTTGAGTTCAGAGATGATGCATTACGTGCGATTGCAAGGAAAGCAATGGAGAGAAAGACAGGTGCACGTGGGCTCCGTTCGATTATCGAAAATGTCTTACTTGATACCATGTTTGAGCTACCATCAGCCGATAATGTCTCAAAAGTGGTGATTGATGAGAGTGTCATCGCTGGTGAAAATGCACCAATTTTGATTTATGAAGATCAAAATACGGACTTAGCATCCGGCGACAAATAATCGGTCAAACGAACCATTCTGTTTACACACTAAATCAAGCATATTTCTCAATATGCTTGATTTTTTATTGTCTGTCCCCATATTAATTTTATGTTGAAAATTGGGTGTCGACAGACACATGTATGAGGTTTGCCTTAATGGAAAATGAATTAACCACCACTTCTAGCGATAACAGTATGAAGGTTGTCCCTGTTTTACCACTTCGTGATGTTGTCGTATATCCCTATATGGTAATACCGCTTTTTGTAGGGAGAGATAAATCTATCAAAGCCCTCGAACAAGCGACTGACGAGAGTAAACAGATTCTACTGGTGGCTCAGAAAGATTCTTCTGAAGATGCACCTGACACCGACGGTTTATATGAAACCGGCACACTCGCGAATATTTTACAATTATTAAAACTGCCTGACGGAACAGTTAAAGTTTTGGTTGAAGGTGTTCAGCGTGCCAGTGTGGCCTACTTCACTAACCATGAAACTCACATAGAGGCTGAAGTCGCGCCGTTCTTAGATGAAGTTGATGACGATAGAGAAGCCGATGTTTTAATGCGGACCTTGCTAGGACAGTTTGAGCAGTACGTAAAACTGAACAAAAAAATACCACCAGAGGTTATTTCGTCGCTTTCCAGTATTGAAGATGTTTCGCGGATGTCTGATACCGTCGCAGCTCATATGACGTTAAAACTTGAAGACAAGCAAGCCTTGCTTGAAATGAGTGACGTTAAAGCCAGAGTCGAAAAGTTGATGGCTTTCCTTGAAGGTGAAATCGATATTCAACAAATTGAGAAACGTATTCGTAACCGCGTTAAAAAGCAGATGGAAAAAAGCCAACGCGAATATTATCTTAATGAGCAGTTAAAAGCGGTTCAAAAAGAACTCGGTGAAATTGACGAGGCTGGTAACGAAACTGACGAACTGGCTGCGAACATTGAGAAGGCAGGAATGCCGGCAGAAGCACGCGCTAAAGCTGATGCTGAACTTAAAAAGCTTCGAATGATGTCACCGATGTCTGCAGAAGCAACTGTTGTCAGAAACTATATTGAATCTTTGTTAGAAGTCCCTTGGAAAAAACGTTCTAAAGTGACCCTTGATTTAAACAAGGCTGAAAATGTCCTAGATGAAGATCACTATGGTCTGGAAAAAGTCAAAGAACGAATCGTTGAATACTTGGCTGTACAAAAGCGTGTCAAAAAATCAAAAGGTCCGATTCTTTGCCTGGTTGGCCCACCTGGTGTGGGTAAAACATCCATTGCTCAATCAATAGCCAGAGCCACTAATCGTAAATTTACAAGAATGGCTTTGGGTGGTGTTAGAGATGAGGCTGAAATACGCGGGCACCGTAGAACTTATATCGGCTCTATGCCAGGTAAAGTGATACAGAATATCTGTAAAACGGAAGTTAAAAACCCATTATTTCTATTAGATGAAATTGACAAAATGGCGCAAGACTTCCGTGGTGATCCTGCTTCTGCATTATTAGAAGTGTTAGATCCTGAACAAAACTCGACATTTGCTGATCATTATTTAGAAGTTGAATATGATTTATCTGATGTCATGTTTGTCTGTACAGCCAATACACTTAATATTCCTGACGCTTTGCGTGACCGTATGGAAATCATACGCCTTGCGGGTTACACAGAAGACGAGAAACTTAATATCGCGATGAAATATCTCTTGCCGAAAGCGATTAAAGATAACGGTCTTAAAGAGAAAGAAGTTGATATCAGAGAAGATGCGGTAATGGAAATTATCCGCCGATATACGCGTGAAGCTGGTGTGCGTAACTTACAGCGTGAAATCTCAAAAATCTGTCGCAAATTAGTTAAACAGATTTTGACGGAAAAGCCAGAACAACAAGTTGTCGTCACTGCTGAAAACATTGAAACCTACCTTGGTGTCTATCATTACCGTTACGGAATGGCCGAAGAGAGCGATCGTGTAGGTCAAGTAACCGGTCTGGCTTGGACAGAAGTTGGCGGTGAGCTCTTAACCATTGAGTCAGCGGTTATGCCGGGCAAAGGTAAGTCTGCCTATACCGGTAAACTGGGTGACGTTATGCAAGAATCCATTCAAGCAGCAACCACTGTTGTGCGCTCACGTTCTGCCGACTGGGGGATAAGTGATGATTTCTTGCAAACACATGATCTGCACGTACATGTACCGGAAGGCGCAACACCAAAAGATGGACCTAGCGCTGGCATCGGTATGTGTACAGCACTTGTTTCAGCGATTACAGGTATTCCTGTCAAAGCCAATGTGGCTATGACCGGCGAAATCACACTACGTGGGGAAGTCTTAGCCATTGGTGGTTTAAAAGAAAAATTACTTGCTGCCCATCGCGGTGGTATCGATACAGTTCTGATACCTCACGATAACATCAAGGATTTAAAAGAAATTCCTGAAAATGTAAAACAAGGTTTGACTATTACACCGGTGAAATGGATTTATGAAGTGCTGGACGTTGCTCTGCAGCATATGCCATCACCTTCCGATGATGCGGGCGTGATTACCAGTGATAAAAATAAGTATCATGAGGTAAACTCACCTAATCATCATTAAGTAATGGAGTAGCAGGTAATGACACTAGTACAAAAGCAACGCTTAATTGGCGCCGCCTTATTAGTTTTAGTGATTGGTGTCATTGCCTGGTTCTTATTAGCATCCGTTGCAAAAAAAGATATAGAAGATATCGTTGAAAAGCCTATTCCTTTTGACTCTGTTATCGAACCATTAGACGATGAGCCAGAACGAGACGAGCCAATTACCGAAGTCGGTGTTAGCCTAACTGACGAAGGCGAAAAAATAGCAGAAAAAGATACACCTCTGCCAGAAAAACAAGATACTGCTCCAGCTCCAGCTCCAGCTCCAGCTCCAGCTCCAGCTCCAGCTCCAGCTCCAGCTCCAGCTCCAGCTCCAGCTCCAGCTCCAGCTCCAGCTCCAGCTCCAGCTCCAGCTCCAGCTCCAGCTCCAGCTCCAGAAGTTAAAAACAACGAAACGTTATGGGTGTTACAGCTCGCCAGTTTCGGTGTTCGTGATAATGCTGACGCTTTATCAAAAGAACTTGAGTCTATGGGCTACTATCCTTTGATTGAAATACTCAAAACAGACGATAAACCTATCTATCGTGTTCGGTTACAACCTGTTTCAGACCGCGATAAATTAGAAGAAACGGCTAAAATATTGAACAAAAAGTTGAAGTTATCTACGCAGATTTTGCAATATTAACAAGTGTTTTCAGCGAACTATCCAACCATGAAATATAACTGTAAAACTTCTGGGTTGTTGATAGTTAATCTGTTAAAATTTCTCGTTTAGATCGCAGCTGATTGCGGGGTAACTATGGTTTGGGTTGACTATCTGATAATTGGTCTGATTTTTATGTCAGCCGCTATCAGTATTGTCCGAGGCTTCATGAAAGAAGTACTCTCATTGGCTAGCTGGATTCTAGCTTTTTGGGTAGCCATACTTTTTTACTCAAACCTCTCAACATTGTTAGCTGAATATATATCAACGCCTTCAATAAGATTGTTTCTTGCTTTTTTCGTTTTATTTGCTGTGACGCTCATACTCGGTGCGATGGTTAACCATCTAATATCACAAGTTGTCGAAAAAACTGGACTAACGGGGACAGACCGCGCCCTCGGTATCATTTTTGGACTAATACGTGGTGTGGCGTTAGTGACTATTTTGGTTTTAGCTGCTGGCGCAACCCCTATGCCGGCAGATTCTTGGTGGCAAAACTCGATATTATTAGAACATTTTATCAAGTTAGCAGTGTGGGTACGTGATCTGTTACCAGCAGATATCGCCCAGCATATCAACTACAATTAACTTCCTGACAGGGCAAATTATGTGCGGAATTATTGGTATTGTTGGTCATTCTGAGGTTAACCAGGCCTTATATGATGGATTGACCGTATTACAGCATCGTGGACAAGATGCTGCTGGAATAATGACTTGTGACGATGATGGCAAGTTTTTTCTTCGTAAGGATAATGGTCTCGTCAAGGATGTCTTTCATACTCGCCATATGATTCGCCTAAAAGGAAAGATGGGTATTGGTCATATCCGCTATCCTACAGCTGGCTGTTCGACATCAGCTGAATCGCAGCCGTTTTATGTCAACTCTCCATTTGGTATTGCCCTTGCCCATAACGGTAATCTTACCAATACAAAAGTTCTGAAAGATGAATTATTTCAGACAGATCGTCGACATTTGAATACGGATTCTGATTCAGAAGTTTTGCTCAATGTATTAGCTCATGAGTTACAAAACAGCTCAAAATTAACACCTCAACCGCAAGATATTTTCAATGCGGTCGCACAGGTTCATCGTCGTTGCAGAGGCGCTTATGCTGCTGTTGCCATGATCTCAGGGGTTGGCGTCATGGCATTTCGTGACCCATATGGCATTCGACCAGCGGTCATCGGTAAACGCGAAACAGAGCAGGGTACAGAGTATGTTGTTGCCTCAGAAAGTGTTGCCGTTGATATTCTCGACTATGAATTAGTCCGTGATATTGAACCGGGTGAATGTGTCTTTATTGATACAAAAGGTAACTTCTATTCTCAGCAATGTGCTGAAAATCCAGTGAAATCACCTTGTATTTTTGAGTACGTTTATTTTGCTCGTCCTGACTCGATGATGGATGGCATTTCTGTGCATAAAAGTCGCATGCGCATGGGTACAAAACTCGCGCAGAAAATTAAACGTGAATTTCCTGAACACGATATTGATGTCGTTATTCCGATACCTGATACCAGTCGAAGTGCCGCTTTACAGCTTTCTTATGATTTGGGCGTCGTGTATCGAGAGGGCTTTATTAAAAATCGCTATATCGGTCGCACATTTATTATGCCTGGCCAAACCATGCGTAAGAAGTCCGTTCGTCAAAAATTAAATGCTATTGATTTAGAGTTCAGGGGCAAAAATGTTCTCTTAGTAGATGACTCTATCGTTCGTGGTACGACATCACAGCAAATTGTTCAGATGGCAAGAGATGCAGGCGCTAATAAAGTGTATTTAGCTTCTGCCGCGCCACCTGTTCGTTTCCCGAACGTCTACGGTATTGATATGCCATCAGCAAATGAATTTGTGGCTCATGATAGAAATGTTGAAGAAATATCAAAACAATTAGGTGTCGACTGGCTCATCTATCAAGATCTTCATGACTTGGTAGCGGCGATCAATAAAAAGTCGGACGTAGAGCGTTTTGATACATCATGTTTTGATGGTGAATACATTACTGGGGATATTGATGCGAACTACTTATATTACATCGATGCCATGAGAAACGATCTAAACAAACAAAACTCTGACAAAAGTAATGCTGTGATTGAGTTACACAATAATTGAACATGATTAGGCCAACAATGCATCCACTTTGCTGTTTTTCGATATTTCTTATATAATCCCGTCGATTATGCGCCAGCAATTACCAAAAGAAATTGATCCGTTTCGATTTGCTCATAATGGACGGGAACTTGAAGGTGAAATTGAACTGACAGAACTGTCACGTTTGAAGCCATCTTTATTTAGTGACTCAGGTACAGTCAAAATCAAAATGCGATTTGATATTGACCAAACCGGCACACCCTACATGCAAGGTAACTTTGTGACGACACTATCACTGACCTGTGAGCGGTGTATGGAAGAGTTACTCTACCCTGTAGAAGTCAATACGCTGTTAGGTTTGGTAAAGCATGAACGTCTTGTTAGCCGATTATCAGAGCAGTATGAGCCTTGGATAATTGACGAAACAGAGTTTGTGAACCCTGCTGACGTGGTTGAAGATGAATTAATCTTGGCACTTCCCCTGGTGCCTAAACATGATTTTGATTGTCTGCCGAAAGAAGTCTGGCAATCTGGGGATGAAGAGATAGAGGAGACACCTGAAAAACAGGCATCTCCGTTTGCAGTGTTATCTGCATTGAAATCAAAAAAATAATTTTGAATTTTTAAAAGGCTTAGGAGTTTTAGTCATGGCTGTTCAACAAAACAAAAAAAGTGCATCACGTCGTGGAATGCGTCGTTCACATGATGCGTTAACAGAAACAACATTATCTGTTGATTCTACATCAGGTGAGTTACACCGTCGTCATCACGTATCAGCTGATGGCTACTACCGTGGTCGTAAAGTCGTTGCGGATAAAAGCGAATAAGGCATAAACACAATTGAGCCTGACGATATCAATTGATGCAATGGGCGGGGATCACGGACCTCAAGTCGTGATCCCCGCTGCCATATCAGCATTAAAAAAACATCCAGATGTCACATTAATTCTTGTTGGTGATGAAGAAACTATTCATTCACACCTTCAAAAGAATGGTGTTGATAACGAACCAAGATTAATTGTCCATCATGCTTCTCAGCAGGTAGAGATGGATGAATTACCCTCCCAAGCACTGCGCGGAAAGAAAGATTCCTCAATGCGAGTGGCTATTAACTTAGTCAAAGAAGGTCAAGCCGCTGCTTGTGTCAGTGCCGGTAATACTGGTGCCTTGATGGCTACAGCCAGATTTGTTTTAAAAACATTACCAGGTATCGAAAGACCCGCTATTGTTTCAGCTTTGCCAACGATGAAAGGGCATACCTATGTTCTGGATCTAGGGGCTAATGTTGATTCAAGTGCTGCACACCTGGTTCAGTTTGCTTTAATGGGCTCTGTTCTTGCTGAATTGGTTGATGGTAAAGAAAAACCAAAGGTTGGCTTACTTAATATCGGTTCAGAAGAAATCAAAGGTAATGAACGGGTAAAAGAAGCCTCTCGGCTGCTAGAGCAAACAGACCTGAACTACATCGGTTACGTTGAAGGTGATGGTTTATACCATGGTGAAGCAGATGTGCTTGTTTGTGACGGTTTTGTCGGCAATGTGGCGTTGAAAACGAGTGAAGGCGTTGTTCATATGATTCGTCATTACTTGCGACAATCATTTACCCGAAACTGGTTGACGAAATTGGCCGGATTAATTGCCTCACCAGTATTAAAACATTTCCGTAACGAGTTAGATCCGCGTGCATACAACGGTGCGAATTTAATTGGCTTACAAGGTATCGTGATTAAAAGTCATGGTGGCGCAGATGAGTTTGCGTTCGCTAATGCCATAAACATTGCCATTGTAGAAGCCGCCCAGGACGTACCTAAAAATATAACAAAACACTTGGAAGTGTTACTGGAAGGACAAGTATTGTGATGTATTCTCGTATAGCCGGTACAGGCAGCTATCTGCCAGAAAAAGTACTCAGCAATCATGATCTTGAGTCAATGGTAGAAACCAGTGATCAATGGATTAAAGAACGGACGGGAATCAAAGAACGTCACATTGCTGCAGAGAATGAAACAACCACAGACCTAGCTTATCAAGCGTCTTTAAAAGCAATTGAAGCGGCTGGAATCAACAATGATGACATTGATCTGATTATTGTGGCGACGACGACACCGACACAAATATTTCCAAGTACTGCCTCATTATTACAAGCCAAACTTAACATCGCTGGCTGTCCTGCCTTTGATATTCAAGCTGTATGTACCGGTTTTGTTTATGCGCTGACTGTCGCCGATAAATTCATCAAATCTGGCGGTGTTAAGAATGTGCTTGTTGTTGGTGCTGAAACTATTTCACGCATCATCGATTGGACTGACAGAAATACATGTGTGTTATTTGGTGATGGGGCAGGAGCGGTAGTGCTTCAAGCCTCAGAACAGCCTGGTATTATTTCAACACATATCCATTCAGATGGCAGTTTCAATCGTTTGTTACAAGTCCCAACGGGTCCCGGTTCCGTAGTGACTGATGAATCTCCATATATCGATATGCAGGGTAATGAAGTATTCAAGGTTGCCGTCAAAACGCTCAGTAGTATTGTTGATGAAACGCTGGAGGCTAATCAGCTTGATAAAAGCGATATCGATTGGTTAATTCCCCATCAAGCTAATATTCGAATTATCGCGGCTACAGCACGAAAGTTACAGATGTCTATGGATCACGTTGTGGTTACTGTTGATAAACATGGAAATACTTCAGCGGCATCAATACCTTTGGCGCTTGATGTGGCGGTGCGTGATGGTCGCATAAAACGTGGTGAGACTTTATTGTTTGAAGCCTTTGGTGGCGGATTCACATGGGGTTCAGCCCTTATTCAGTACTGATATTCAGGGGTAATGAATGAAATCAGCTTTTGTTTTTCCCGGTCAGGGATCTCAATCAATCGGTATGTTATCCGAGATAGCTACTGAACATGACATCGTTAAAGAAACATTCCAGCAAGCATCTGATGCACTTAATTATGATCTATGGGATTTAGTTTCAAACGGTCCTGAAGAATCGTTAAACCAGACAGATCGTACTCAACCTGCCATGTTAACAGCAGGTATTGCCATGTGGCGTGTATGGCAATCAGTTTCTGCTATCAAACCAGATTATTTCGCTGGTCACAGTCTTGGTGAATATACAGCGCTTGTCGCTGCAGAAGCTATCGATTTTAGTGACGCTGTCAAATTGGTTGAATTACGTGGTCAATATATGCAGCAAGCTGTCCCTGCTGGTGAAGGCGCTATGGCTGCAATTCTTGGTCTGTCAGATGATGTCGTACGTGATGTCTGCAACGAAGCATCCATTATCGGTGTTGTTGAGGCTGTAAATTTTAACTCGCCTGGTCAGGTTGTCATTGCTGGTTCGACAGCTGCGGTAAAAAAAGCGACTGAGATAGCAACAGAGAAAGGTGCAAAGCGCGCCTTAATACTGCCTGTAAGCGTGCCATCACACTGTGCATTAATGCGCCCGGCGGCTGAGCAATTAGCTCAAAAACTTGATGAAATTTCAATCCATATGCCAACAATGCCTGTTATCCACAATGCCAGCGTAACTGCAGCAGAAGATGTGGAGTCTGTTAAATCGCTTTTAGCTCAGCAGTTATACAGTCCTGTCCGTTGGGTGGAAACAGTGCAGTGGTTTGCAGCAGAAAATGTGAGTCAACTTGTTGAGTGTGGTCCTGGAAAAGTCTTAGCAGGCTTAACAAAGCGTATCGATAAATCAGTTAACGCAGTGCCATTATTTGATTTGACCACGCTTGAGAAAGCACAACAAGCATTAGGAGAATAAAATGAGCTTAGATGGAAAAATTGCTCTGGTCACTGGAGCTACACGCGGCATTGGTAAGGCGATTGCGATCAGTTTGGGAGAGCAAGGTGCAACTGTTATCGGTACAGCAACATCTGAAAATGGTGCCGCGACTATTTCAGACTTTCTAAAAGAAGCCAACATTCAAGGCCGTGGTATCGTTCTTAATGTCACCGATGCTGATGCTATTGATAATGTTGTCTCGACGATTGAGTCTGAGTTTGGTGCGCCGGAAATTCTGGTTAATAATGCTGGCATCACACGCGACAACTTATTAATGCGTATGAAAGATGATGAGTGGGATGACATTATTAATACAAACCTCACTCCGATTTATAAGCTTAGTAAACGTTGCCTAAGAGCGATGACTAAAGCGCGCTGGGGTAGAATTATTACGATCACGTCTGTAGTGGGTGCAATGGGCAATGCTGGCCAGACTAACTATGCAGCGGCAAAAGCTGGTGTAATCGGCTTCAGCAAGTCTCTAGCTCGCGAAGTGGGTGCCCGCGGCATTACTGTCAATACTGTTGCTCCTGGCTTTATCGATACCGATATGACAAGTTCTTTGCCAGAAGCTCACAAGACTGCGCTGCTCGAGCAAGTCCCATTGAAGAGATTGGGTTTACCTGAGGAGATTGCCGCTGCGGTGAGTTATCTTGCCAGTACCCATGCTGGATATGTGACGGGAGAAACATTGCACGTTAATGGCGGCATGTATATGAGCTAATAGTCTGTAACTGACTATTAATTAAGTAATTTAATTATGAGTCAAGTTAGATGAATGCCATTTAGCTTGTCTCAATGGTGCAGGCACTATAAAATGCCTGCACATTGTTTGATGTATTAACCACCAAAGGAAATATTAGTTATGAGTGATATCGAAGCTCGCGTAAAAGAAATTGTTGTTGAACAATTAGGTGTCAACGCTGATGAAGTAACTGCGGATGCTTCATTTATCGACGACCTGGGCGCAGACTCTCTGGATACAGTAGAGTTGGTTATGGCTTTGGAAGAAGCTTTCGAATGTGAAATCCCAGACGAAGAAGCTGAGAAAATCACTACAGTTAAAGAAGCCGTTTCTTATATTAACGCACATCAGTCTTAATATAATTAAAAGCGCTTATGATAGCCGTCTAGTGTGTGAGAACATGCTAGGCGGCTATGTCATGTATACCTGTAGGTTTAAGGGGAAAACCTGATGTCGAAAAGACGCGTTGTCGTTACTGGTCTTGGAGCTGTCACGCCAGTCGGGCTGACAGTAAAAGAAAGCTGGGAAAATATTGTTGCAGGAAAAAGTGGTGTAGCACCGCTAACGTTGTTTGATGTTTCAGATTTTACTGTTCGCTTTGGTGCGAGCGTGAAAAATTTTGACGTCACATCAGTCATTCCTAAAAAAGACGCCAAAAAAATGGATACCTTCATTCATTACGGTATCGCAGCAGCCAAAGAAGCTATTGAAGACGCTGGACTGGTTATTACCGATGAAAATGCAGAAAGAATTGGTGTTGCTATTGGTTCAGGTATTGGCGGCTTACCCGGTATCGAAGCAGGTTACGACAGTTATTTGAATGGTGGACCTCGTAAAATCTCACCTTTCTTTGTACCGAGTAATATCATTAATATGATATCGGGCAATTTATCCATCATGTATGGAATGAAAGGGCCTAATACGGCTATCGTAACAGCTTGCTCAACGGGTACACACTGTATCTCTGCTGCGGGACGCATGATTCAATATGGTGATGCGGATGTCATGATTGCCGGTGGCGCAGAAATGGCCACATCGAAAACCGGTCTTGGTGGCTTCGCCGCAGCACGTGCATTGTCAACGCGAAATGATGATCCTGCAGCGGCTAGTCGTCCGTGGGATAAAGACCGTGATGGTTTTGTATTAGGTGATGGTGCGGGTGTCATTGTCCTGGAAGAGTATGAACATGCAGTGAAGCGTGGTGCCACTATCTATGCTGAACTTGTTGGTTCAGGCATGAGCAGTGACGCTTATCATATGACATCACCTTCTGAAGGCGGAGAAGGCGCTGCACGCTGTATGGTCAATGCGATCAAGGATGCAGGTTTAAATCCTGAAGCAATCGATTATATCAATGCACATGGCACATCGACTCCTGCAGGTGATGCCGCTGAGACACAAGCCATCAAAAAAGCATTAGGTGATGCGGCAAACAACGTAGCGATAAGTTCAACTAAATCGATGATTGGCCACCTATTGGGTGCTGCAGGTGGCGTAGAAGCGGTATTTAGCTTACTTGCAATACGTGACCAAGTCGCACCACCAACAATTAACCTTGATAATCAGGATGAAAGTTGTGACCTTGATTATGTGCCTAACACTGCACGACAAATGAAAATTGATGTCGCCATGTCTAACTCATTTGGTTTTGGCGGTACGAACGGTACTGTAATATTCAAAAAGTTAAGTTAAGCTGAGTGAACCGGTGATTCTGATAAATGGTCAACCGGCAACAACGCTTTCAGTAGCAGACCGTGGCCTTCAATACGGCGACGGTCTGTTTGAAACTATCCCTTTTCGACATGGAAAACTAGAATACCTCGATGCCCATATTGAACGTTTACTTCGTGGGTGCAGTCGCTTACAAATCGACTTCACTGATTTAGCGTTACTTCAGCATGAGTTAGTCACACTTTGTGCGCAGACAGCACAAGATGCTGTGATAAAAATCATGATTACTCGTGGTAGCGGTGGGCGCGGCTATAAACCGCCTCTGGATGCATTGCCCCAACGTATTATTGCCAGTCATCCTTTACCAGACTATCCCACTCATTATTCCGAAGGTGTCACAGTTCAACTCTGTTCAATACGACTTTCTTCGAATCCACTATTGGCTGGCATAAAGCATTTGAACCGTCTTGAACAAGTGCTAGCGCGTAATGAATGGTCTACTGACGTGATTGCAGAAGGCTTGATGTTAGACTACCAAGACCGGCTTGTTGAAGGGACAATGAGTAATCTGTTTCTGGTCAAAGATGAACATTTATTGACACCGAATCTGAATGAGAGCGGGATAGAAGGGATTATGCGTCAGCGAGTAATAGAACTTGCCTCAGTTTTAAATATACCCACTGAAATAACTACCTTGAACATGGATGATTTGTACCAAGCGGATGAAGTCTTCCTCACAAACAGTTTGATTAACATATGGCCAGTCACTGCACTGAGCGGAACCAACAAAACATGGTCTCACGGCGCTATAACACAACGTTTGCAAAAGGCACTGAGCACTACTGACAATTGATATGAAGAATACGATTTTATTAAAAACTCTCATGCCGGCGTTGTTAGCTGCTGTCATCTGTACCTATATTGTTATCCAATACAACCGTTTTATGACCACACCGCTTTCCATTGCTGAGCCGGTAGCATTTGTTGTTGAACCGGGTAGTAATCTTAAGCGTGTCAGTCAGCAATTATACGAGCAAAATATTACTTCAATCACGCCGATACACTTGCGAATTTATGGAAGAATCAATGACTTAGCCAGCAAAATTAAAGCAGGTGAATATGAGTTGTCCCCGAGTGATACCTTGCCAGAAGTCATGAATAAACTCGTCTCTGGCAAAGTGATAATGAACTCACTGACCATCGTTGAGGGAATGACAGCACAGTCACTTATTGATGTAGTAGCCGCTCATCCAAAAATCAAACACACCATAGAAAAGGCGGAACTAAGTGAGGTCATGAAAGCCTTAGGCAAACCAGATGTAGAAGGTGAGGGCTGGTTTCTTCCTGAAACATATCATTTTCCTACTGGTACCACCGATATTGAATTTTTGAAACGTGCATACGAACAGATGCAGACGGTCTTAAAACAAGCATGGGAATATCGCGCTAAGGACCTTCCATATGAATCACCTTATGAGGTGTTGATCATGGCGTCTATTATCGAAAAAGAAACTGCCGTGGCTGATGAGCGACCAGAAATTGCTGGTGTATTTGTGCGCAGACTAGAAAAAGGCATGCGGCTACAAACAGATCCAACTGTGATTTATGGCATCAGGAAAAACTTTGATGGTAATTTACGTAAGAAAGATCTGAGAACTGACACTCCTTACAATACATACACACGTAGTGGTTTACCACCGACCCCTATTTGTTTACCAAGTAGAGAATCAATCAACGCTGCACTTCATCCAGCTAAAGGTAACAGCTTATACTTTGTAGCAACGGGTATAGATGGCAGACATATCTTTTCATCCAATCTGGCCGACCACAATAAAGCGGTAAGAAAGTATCAATTGAATAAACAATGATCGGTAAATTTATCAGTATTGAAGGTATTGAAGGTGCTGGCAAGTCAACGCAAATCCAGTTTATCAAAACCTATTTAGAGCGGTTCAATCAAACTGTCGTCGTCACACGCGAACCCGGTGGTACACCACTGGCTGAAGAAATTCGTGAGTTATTACTCAAACCACGAGAAGAGCGGATGAGTGATGATACAGAATTATTACTTATGTTTGCTGCACGTGCTCAGCATATTAATCAGGTCATTCTTCCTGCTTTATCAGAAGGAAAGTGGGTCGTATCTGACCGCTTTGTTGATGCCACGTTTGCATATCAGGGGGCCGGACGAGGTATTCATGAAGAACGCATTGCCGCTCTGTCTGAGTGGACGCTGGCAGGTCTGAAAACCGATTTAACGTTACTCTTTGATTTGCCTGTCGATGTGGGGCAGCAACGTGTTAACCAGAGATTGTTGCAGAAAGATCGGTTTGAGCAAGAAAAAACTGACTTTTTTGAGAAAATTCGTCATTGTTATCTTGAACGTGCAGCCGCTGAGCCTGAACGTATTCAGATTATCGATGCAGAGAAGTCTATTACGGCTATTGAACAGCAAGTTTCTAACATACTTGATAAATTACTGAAAAAAGTATGAAAACAGAGCTATATCCCTGGCATCAGCTTGCTTGGCAACATATTGTTTCACTTTATCAGTCTAAACGAATTCCTCATGCTCTTTTGCTAAACGGAATCTATGGACTAGACAATGATGTGCTTGCTAATAAGCTGACTAAAAGTCTGCTATGTCTAAATCCGACTGAGGAATTTGAGAGCTGCAATACTTGTCATAGCTGTCAGTTATTTTCAGCAGAAAGTCATCCAGATCATACTGTTCTAAAGCCAGAGGAGGCCGGTAAGCAGATAAAAGTCGATCAAATCCGGCAACTGAAAGATTTACAGTCCTTAATGCCTAAGGTTTCTCCAGCTAAAACCGTTATTATCCAGCAAGCAGATCATATGAATACCAATGCTTTTAACAGTCTGTTGAAGCTGCTTGAAGAACCGCAGGATAATACCATCCTAATTCTGGTGGCCAGCTCGCTCCACAGACTTCCAATAACGATAAAAAGCCGTTGTCAAACGATTACCATCTCACGACCAGAATATGCTCTGGCTGCTAAATGGTTACAGAGCCAATCCGACTGGAATCAGCAGGAGATTGAAACTGTGCTGAAACTGGCTCATGGTGGGCCAGTAGCTGCACTAGATATAGGTGAAGAAGGGATTGAGCAGAGCAAACAGGTTTTTCGAGGTATGGCAGCATTAATGCGTGCTGAAGCCAATCCTGTGCAACTCGCCTCTCAGTGGCAAGCGTTTGATCTGATTTCTGTGTTACATCAATTACAAGCCATGATACAAACCAAACTGGCTTCACTGTTAGATGGAAAAGAGCAGCTAGAATCCCATCTCCTCAAGCATTATTGGGCTATTTCAGATTGCATCATCCATACAATGAAGTTACTATCCTCTCAGAATAACCTAAATAAAACCTTACTCTTAGAAGATTTGATGGTGTCGATTATGCAACATGCACGTCAGATTCAGCAGCATCAACAATAAACAGGTAATACAATGGCTTCTAATCCAAGAAAAGGCATTTTGTCACTGAAAATTACCGATCAGAATATGCTGTATCACTCTTATATGCCTTATGTAAAAAATGGTGGTTTGTTTATTCCCACAACCAAAAGCTATCAGCTCGGTGAAGAGGTATTTATTCTTTTGTCACTGATGGATGAGGCAGAAAAGTTACCGGTGGCGGGAACTATCGTCTGGATAACACCACGTGGTGCTCAAGGTAATCAGGCAGCCGGTATTGGTGTCCATTTCAGTGATATTGACGGCAGTGCTGCTGTTGTCAGAGGTAAGATTGAAAACTATTTAGTCGATAAGCTTAAATCAGATAAAGCCACTTATACCATGTAAGCCTATTCTTAACGGCTTCCATTCCCCTATTTCAAGTTGTTATTGTTTATGTATATAGATTCACATTGTCACCTCAATTTGCTTGCCGATGAAGAGGGCGGCATAGATGCTATGGTTTCCGAGGCAGAAAGTCAGGGAATAGATCATATTCTCTGTATCGCTATCGATAAAAAAAGCTCGCTGGATGTAAAAAACATTGCTGATCGTTACCCTAATGTCAGTGCCAGTGTAGGCATTCATCCTAATGTAGAAGCAGATGAGCAATATTCTGTGGAATCATTGGTAGTAGAAGCTAATCATCCTAAAGTTATTGCTATCGGTGAAACCGGTCTCGACTATTTTCGTAGTGAAGGTGATCTTGCCTGGCAACGTGATCGTTTTCGTGTGCATATTGAAGCGGGTAAACAAACGAAGAAACCCTTAATCATTCACACGCGTGAAGCACGCGAAGATACGATGACGATACTTGAAAATGAAAATGCAAGAGATGCCGGCGGCATTATTCACTGTTTCACTGAAAATTGGGAAACGGCTCAGCGAGCACTGGATATTGGTTTTTATATTTCGCTATCAGGCATTGTGACCTTTAAAAGTGCGAAAGAGTTACAGGAAGTCGCTAAAAAATTGCCATTAGACAGAGTATTGATAGAGACTGACGCACCGTATCTGGCACCAGTGCCACACCGCGGGAAAACCAATAAGCCGGTTTTTGTAAAACATGTGGCCGAGTTTTTAGCTGAGTTACGTGGTGATACGGTTGAAAATATTGCTGCTGTCACCAGTCAGAATTTTAGACGCTTATTTCCTACAGTGGCAGCTTAAGAGTATGAGACAGATAAATAGAAAATGGACATTTCTTTTATTAATCATCGCGCTTGTATTCCTTCAAGCTTGTTCAGATGAAAAACAGAAATTTGAACTCACCGATTCCGGTGTCATATTAGCGTTTGGTGATAGCCTGACGTTTGGCACTGGCGCTAACCCTGAACAAAGCTATCCTGCTCAACTTGCTAAGCTTACTGGTCGAACCGTTATTAACGCTGGTGTGCCCGGTGAGATAAGTGAAAAGGCACTGGAGCGACTACCTGAATTGTTAAATAAACATCATCCTCAACTGGTGATTTTATGTCATGGTGGCAATGACTTATTGAGAAAGCTTAATGTAGGCGAACTGGAATCAAACCTGGGCAAGATGGTTGATCTCATCCAGCAAAGCGGCGCTGAGGTGCTTTTAGTCTCGGTGCCTAAACCGGGGTTATTGATGCAAGCTTCACCTGTCTACCAACGTATAGCTGAAGATAAGGACGTTGCCATTGAAGACGGCATCATCGCAAAAGTTGAAGCTGAAATAGAATGGAAATCAGATCCGATTCATCCTAATGCCATCGGTTATAAAAAGATTGCAGAGCAACTCGCTCTGTGGATTAATTAATCCGGAACGGTAACAATCTTATTACGCCCAGCGCCTTTCGCCTCATAGAGTGCTTCGTCTGCTTGTTTAATAAGATTAGCAACCTTGGAGTGCTCACTTGGCTGGTGAATACAAACGCCGATGCTCGTTGTCACATCGATAGCTTGATTGAATTCCATATCCATATTTTCAACAGTAGATCGGATTCGTTCAAACAGTAGCTCACTTTCATCACGTTTCTTTAAACAGGCAGCGATAAGAAATTCTTCTCCACCATAGCGGCACAATACATCATATGGACGCAAAGTTTGCTGAACGTGTTTACTAAACTGTTTAAGGACTTTATCGCCTTCCGGGTGGCCGTAGAAGTCGTTAATGTGTTTGAAATGATCAATATCAAGTAAAGCCACAGCCAGTAATTCGTTCTTTCTAATACACCGTTCTATCTCAATATCTACCGCAACAATGCCAGCTCGACGATTCATCACGCCAGTCAGTTCATCATAATAAGCAAGCTTCTCAAGCATTTTGTTTGTATTGATTAAGCGGTCCTGCACGCGCAGAATGCGCTCGGCGACAGCATATTTTGCTCTTAAAAATAAGCCATCGATGGGTTTGGTGATAAAGTCATCCGCGCCTGCAGCCAAGGCTTCAATAATCTGCTCTTTTTTATTGTTTGAAGAAACAATAATAACGTAAGGAGGGGAGTCGATCAGGTTCTGACGAATTAGGCTGGTAATCTCAACGCCATTAATACCTGGGATATTCCAGTCGAGAAAGATTAATTCTGGTGCTTCAGTTTGATTGATGACAGCCATGGCCTCGTGACCGTCTTTGGTAACGTGTAACTCACAGCCATAACCTTCAAGTAGGGAAGAGAGTGTGAGACGACTCACTTCATCGTCATCAGCAATTAAGACTTTCATCAATTAGACCTTGTGGTTGTCAGTAACAAGATGGCTGAATATCTATGTGGTATTGTGATTGAGGTAATCAATCATGGTCAACTGGATATCTGATATATCGTTCTTTAACAATGATATCTCACTTTCAACCCTATCGATATCATTCGCATCAGCAGCTTCTTCAATGGCGATACAATCATCTACAACTCTTAAAGCACCTACTGCAGATGCACTGCCTTTTAATTTGTGTGCATGGGCTTTTATGGATACGAAGTCTTTTTGTGATAGTGCCGACTCCAGTACAGACATCGCTTTTTCAACATTATCTAAAAACATCTGCATCATCTTTTGCAGTAGTGCTTCATCATTCAGTAATCTGTTGTAAGCACCTTCACGGTCCCATAGTACGTGTGTGGTCTCTCTCTCCATATTGATACCTATATGACATTATTGTTATGTATTAAATGATAGTTTTGTTATTTTTAATTATTGTTGAACTTAAATGTAACATTGTTCGCTTTATTCTGTATCGGCTAGAGCAAAATACCGCTCAAATACACGCTCTATATCTTCTACACTGACTGGTTTTAGAAGATAATCATTCATGCCCGAGTCAATGGCTTCTTGCTTATCTGTCGTTGAAGCATTAGCAGTTAGTGCCACAATCCAGGGATTATTATTGTTGAAGTGTTTTCTGATGCGTTTGGTCGCTTCAACACCATCACAATCCGGCATCTGCCAATCCATAAAGATGAGATCGTAGTGATGTTCATTTTGCAGATGAATGGCTTCAATCCCGTTTTCTGCTAATGCGGCATCCCCACCCAGTTTTTTGATAATCATTTGCATCATAAAGCGGTTCATTTCAAGATCGTCAACGACAAGAATAGATAGCTGAGAAATTTTGTTTTCAATAGCAAGATGGGGCGTTTCACTCTCTGTCTGGTTTTTTTCTACCAACGATAGGGGTAAATCAAGCGTGAAAGAGGAGCCTTTATTGATGCTGCTTTGCACATGAATATCACCGTTCATCAACACGGCTAGACTTTTAGATATAGCCAGTCCTAAGCCTGTTCCGCCATATTTACGGTTTGTCGTCTGGTCCAGTTGATTGAAGTGTTCAAATAACCCTGTCATCTGTTTAGCACTCATCCCTACGCCAGTATCCGTGACTTTTATGATTAACCGTTGCTGTCCAAAATTTTCAATAGCATCTATATTGACTGTAATACTTCCTGATTGAGTAAACTTGACAGCATTGTTGAGCAAATTAAGCACAATCTGTTTCAGACGGATCTCATCGGTCATGATGAGTTGTTCCATAAGAACCGGTGCGATATTCACCGTAATAGGTAAATCTTTTTGCTCGGCCAGTGGGGTAGTAATACGTACACAATCCTCAATAGTGCTGGCTAGATTAACGGCTTGATAGTCAAGCTCTAACTTCCCGGCTGATATTTTTGAAAAGTCCAGTATGTCGCCAATGATAGAGGAGAGTTGTTTGGAGCTGATTGATAATGATTCAACCAGTTGACGTTGTTCTGTATCTAACGCTGTTTTATTTAACAAACTCGTCAAACCGATAACACCATTTAACGGTGAACGAAGCTCATGACTTACCATGGCTAAAAAAGCATCTTTAGCTGTTTCACGTTGTTTGGCGGAGCGATTTCTTTGCCGCATGTATACCGCCACAAGTAAGGTAATCGTCAATAGCGTGCCAAGTGCAGCAAAGTTAAGCACTCTAGCAATGGGGTAAGTGCTGGTATTTTTGACTGCAAGCAGCCAACTACCGGAACGAAAATGGATAGGCGATATATGATCGGGCTTATCAAAAATAGCCGCTTGTCCCCAGAATACTTCGCCATCTTCACCCAAGCCATGCCTGCCTTTTAGCGCCAATTCAAAGCCATTCATGTCTGAGTCGAGTAAGCCCGCTTCATTGAGTAAGCTTTCCGTTGTAAAAAGAATCGTTGCCAAGCCCCAAAAGTCATTCCTTGGTTTAAGGCTTGTGTCAGCTAACAGGTGATGATCAATAAGCCTATCGGATGATGAGTTTGGCGATAATTCACTAAATATGGCCTTGCGGGCGATGATAGCGCTACCGCCTTGAATCAGGTTTATTGGTCCGGTTATGACTTGTTCGTATAAATAAATAGCACTGATGATCTGCTCTCTCCGAGCATCATCTTTAAATAAATCATAGCCTAATGCTTTTTTGTTATTTTCAGGCCCAGTTAAATAACGAATAACACCTTGTGGTGCCAGTTGTAGGCTCAAAAAACCATCTACGGATTGGTGAAGCTGATTGGCAAAACGATCGAAGCGCTTTTGGAATTGTTGCTCATCTTCTTTCACTTGCAGATTATAGTGTGCATTTTCAATCACAAATGCGTTTAAGGATTCCAGGCTCGATAAACGTTCTGATAATGTACTTTGTAATGATGATGCGTGTTTTGCGATAAAGGCACTGGCGATTTGTTCTCTTTGTACATCAATTTCATGCATTTCTTGCAGCATTAAATACGCAGTGGCCATGCTGCCTATCAGTAAAATTAATAGGTAACTGCGATAGACGTATATCCAAGCATAAAGTTGTTTCATTTTCTGCCTTAGCTTAGAAGGGAAGTAAAAGCATAACTTGTGGAACAGACTCAATCACACCATCCAGTCCGAATTTATTGTACCAGTACGAATACTCGATACCTGCATAGAATTGTTTGTCATGTTGCCAGTAATGACCGACATCAATGAGTAGTTGAGGTTGAGCCAACAGACTGGCATGCCCGCCTGTCGCTTCAGCACTTTGCCAGTCAATAAAGCCTTTAAATAAAAAGCGATGTTGGGCAATATCAAAAGTCATTCCCCAAATTGGAGAAACTTGTATGCCAGTGGTTTCTAGATGATCAGCCTTAAAAGCCATAACATCTAATTTGAGATAGTCAAATACAGACGTTTTAAACTTAACTCCGGCACCCAGTAGATAAGCCTTGAACGGGTCTGATTTGGGTAAATTACCTGCATTGATACCAGCAACAATAGAGATATCATCCAATAGAGTGAAAGGGAGTGGCTGTGCTGTTAGGGCCTTCCAGTTAAGACGGGGATAAAACTCTGCATAGAACTCAGTACTTGTATCAGAACGATTAAAAATATTGGTGAAAAAATAACTCTCACCAAACTGCCAGGATGACGCATGTTCAATTGTTATTGACTCTCTTGATGAGGGGCCCAATTCATATTGATTGCCATATAAAAACTGAATATTGCTGGCACGCCACTTAGGTCTGTCTTCGGCGAATGATATCGATGACGATAATAAAAAAATGATCAGGTACAAACAGCGGTGTGACATGTGCGTCTCTAGTCAATTATTAAGCAGTTTATCGACTCGATGCAGACTTTATTGAACCTTGTTATGAGCCTGATGCTGTTTTTAATATCAGATCAAGCATAATAGGTGAGGAGCCTACGTGTGGTGTGACCTCAATAATGATGTCTGGGTGGGCCGCTTTGACTTCTGCAATGATCTCTGGAATGTCTTCCGTGACATGTTTGCCCGAGTTTAGAAAATAAGGTGAAACAACAATCTGTTTAGCGCCTGATTTTACACAGTGTTCTATACCCTCAGGGATAAGGGGAGAAGCCAACTCCAAAAAAGCAGATTCGACAATATCAAAGTCATGTTGTCCGTGTTCTCTTATTTGTGTAGCAATCTTCTTGACTTCATCATTTGATGCTGGTCGACGGCTGCCATGAGCAATAATGAGTAACGCTTTCATGCTTTTCCTTCTTTATTCTTTATTCTTTATTCTTTAGGCCGTTATTATCGGGTATCTGACTAAAAATTTGTGTGAAGAAATTAAATCATTTCTTTTTAGTCTCAATGAGGGTGATAAGTCACTTAATGCGAGGATATGATGAAATTGAACGTCGCGCTGATGTTACTAGCTGTATGGTTTGCCCCCATGGTCATGGCCCAAGATGAAGCACATAAAGAGTGTCTGCAAATTTCAAGTTTAACCGGAGATTATTTCGCTCAACGATTAGAGGGTAAAACTAAAGCGGAGATGCAACAGGCAATGCCCTCCGAGTTCAAGCATACGGCGTTTTTGAGAAAGATTGAACTGGCGATAAACCTGGCTTTTACTTTCCCTGAATCGCAGTCAGAAGAGCAGATTGAGAAAGCCGTTTATGAAAACTGTCTGGAACACCGGGATAATTAATAGTACATCTCATATGAACGATGCTTTTCACATCGTGTGACCAGCGTTCTACCCAAACGGAATTGTGAGCCTTCGTCACCGCAAATCATGCAGCATTTAGTTGACCGCATTTGCGCTTGTTTGATGATGTGATTGATATCACGAGTGCCATTGATGACATCACATAGAATTTTACCTTGATGTTCCTCGATGAAGACTATTCTTGGTAGAAACATGCGTTGTCGGTGTTTTTTATTGATCTCTTGAGCCACATCCTCGATAGCGGCACAGAGGTTAAAAACCAGTTCGAACCAGCCTGATGGCACATTGATTTCATGTTGACGACCCAGGGTAATTGGGCAACGAAGTTTTAAGCGGGCTTTTTGTGCGTTTTTCATGGTTGATCTATCACAACATATTACTCATCGACACATAGACACGCGAAGGATGAAAAAAGATTCAGTGTTGACTGGTACAAAGAAAGATTGGCTGCCTGTGAGAACAGGCAGCCTGATAAATTAACCAATGCGACGATATTTGATACGTTCAGGTTGATGGTCTTTGCCAAAACGTTTCGCATAATCCTCAGCATACTCACTATAGTTCCCCTCAAAGAAGACAACCGAAGAGTCACCCTCATAGGCAATGATGTGTGTACATATTCTGTCAAGGAACCAACGATCATGCGATATCACGACGGCAGAACCTGGGAATGCAAGAATAGCTTCCTCTAGGGCACGAAGTGTTTCTACATCGAGATCATTGGTGGGTTCGTCAAGTAATAACACATTACCACCAGACTTAAGCAGTTTTGCCATATGCAGGCGGTTACGTTCACCACCGGATAAATCTTTAACAAACTTCTGTTGATCTGAGCCTTTGAAGTTGAAGCGGCCACAGTAAGCGCGAGAGGGTGTTTGATAATTTCCGACGGTAATCACATCAGCACCATCAGAAATCTCTTCAAACACGGTTTTTTTACCATCCAGTTCACGTGACTGATTCACATACGCTAACTCAACGGTACTGCCAATTTCGATTTCCCCGGAGTCCGGTTGTTCTTCACCAGAAATCATGCGGAAGAGGGTCGATTTACCCGCCCCGTTAGGACCGATAATACCGACAATGGCACCTGCTGGAATCGATAAGCTCAGGTTTTCAAAGAGCAGCTTCTCACCGTAAGATTTTGTCACGTTATTGAGTTCAATGACTTTATCACCCAGGCGTGGACCGGGTGGAATATAAATTTCCTGTGTTTCATTCCGTTTTTGGAATTCACGTGAATTCATTTCTTCAAATGATTTCAGACGGGCTTTTGATTTAGTCTGACGACCTTTTGCCCCTTGTTTCACCCATTCCAGTTCTGCCTTAATGGCTTTTTGGTGAGACGCTTCTTCTTTAGCTTCTTGTTGCAAGCGCTGGTCTTTTTGCTCCAACCATGATGAGTAGTTGCCTTCATATGGAATGCCACGACCACGGTCAAGCTCCAAAATCCAGCCTGCTGCATTATCCAGGAAGTAGCGATCATGGGTGATGGCGACCACGGTGCCAGGGTATTCCTGTAAGAACCGCTCAATCCAGGCAATGGATTCTGCATCTAAATGGTTGGTTGGCTCATCAAGAAGTAGCATATCAGGATGATCAAGCAATAATCGACATAAGGCAACGCGACGGCGCTCACCACCGGATAAGACCGAAACAGGCGTATCCCATGGTGGAAGACGTAAGGCGTCAGCTGCACGTTCCAAAGCATTTTCAAGATTATGTCCATCTTTTGCCTGAATCAGATTTTCTAATTCAGCCTGTTTCTTGGCTAAGGCATCAAAGTCGGCATCAGGATCGGCATAGGCAGCATAAATAGCATCAAGTTCATCGAGCGCACCTTTCACATCGGAGACGGCTTCCTCAACCACTTCACGCACGGTTTTGCTGTCATCCAGCTCGGGTTCCTGTGGTAAGTAACCGATATTCAAGTCAGGCATTGGACGTGCTTCACCAATGTAATCTTGATCGATGCCCGCCATAATACGAAGCAGACTTGATTTACCTGAACCGTTCAGGCCAAGCACCCCGATTTTTGCGCCAGGGAAAAAGGATAAAGAAATATCTTTAAGTATTTCTCGTTTTGGCGGAACAATTTTGCCCACCCGATTCATACTATATACGTACTGAGCCATGGTTAATCTTCCAAGAATTTGACGTGATAAGAAGCCGAAAATTCTACCTATTTCGACCTTAAATTGCGAGAGGCCTCATGGTTAGAAACGTTGATAAATCGACTCATACAATGACTTTTCAAATTTCATCACGGGCCAGCGTGACTGTTTTTCATCCGCAGGGTGAAAATTAGTGACGATTTGAACGAATAGCAAGTCCCGGTTACTTTTTGTGCGAATCTTACCCGCTAAGTTGTATGTACCATAGAGCGTACCGGTCTTGGCTTGTATCTGGCCTTTTAAGGGCGGTTTATTCACACTGCTTCTGAAGGCCAGTGTGCCACTCTCACCTGACACGGGTAGATCACTAATCAAGCCGAGTTCAGGATGTTTGAATATATAAGACACCACTTGTATCAGTTGTGAAGCGGACAATCTGTTATTTCTGGACAGACCAGAACCATCCACTAACATGGCATGGCTGAGATCAATATTCGCCTGTTGTTTGAGTATGTGCTGCAGTGCCGCAATACCATTTTCGTAGCTACCAGATTGTTTATAAAACTGATGACCAATTGTTTTTAAGATATTGTCAGCAATAAGATTATCTGATCGCTTGAGCATTTGTCTGACAAGTGCATCAAGCGGTGCTGATTGATGTTCCGTGATGACGGCGCCATTTTTGTTGTCATCGCGAATGATTTTTCCTTTTAACTGTATACCAGCTTTATTTAACGCTTCTTCAATAGAAGATTTGGCATAGGCTGTGGTGTTTTGCAAAGCAAACTTCAACTTCACAGGTAGTGATGCTTCATTGATACAGCCACCGATTTGATAGTGATTCTGTTCATCAGCGAGTAATTTCATCTGACAGTAATCATCATCACTCACGTTTGTTTTGATGATTTGTAGCGATGAGGTATCGATATTGATGGGCTTTTTGGCTGACAGTAATACTCTTGCTTTGCTTGCGCCAGGTTTGACATATAAATTGCCCATGGCACAGTTTTTATCAATGGAAATACTGCTGGAAGGGGCGCTATAACATACACCAAGATTATCCCAGGGAAGCCCGATGGCCCGTTCGTAATCATCAAAAGCGGCACCATTAATATAAAGATTACCTTTGATAACCGACTGATTTGCTCGCAGGGTTTTAAATAATCTATCCAGGTCATCTGAGCTAAAGTTAGGATCGCCACTGAAGCGTATGATGACATCCTCTTTATTCCGCTCAAGTCGTGTTACAAAACGAAAGTCATCTTTCAGATAGAGTTTTGCGGCGAGGGCAGTGACTAACTTTTGTAAACTCGCTGGGGGCTGTAACTGATCTTCACGCTGAGCAATCAGGGTTTTACCGGTTTTCATATCAATTAATTGGAAAGCGACGTCCGTTGCCTTAGGCGTGTTCTTATTTGCTAAACCATCCACGGTTAAAGTTGTCGCCTGTATACTCATGCTGCTAAGCATAAAAAGAAGAAAAATGATGTTGACTAAATGGGTAAGCATGCTTGTTTCCTGATAAGAACGCTGAGTCACTAGGGTGTTGATGCTATTGGTATTGAAGCAGACCTTCAATACATAAGGCATTAAAATATAAGGCATTAAAATTTGAAACGGTAACCAACACCCTGAACGGTAATGATAAATTTAGGCTGCATAGGGTCGTCATTCAACTTCTGGCGAAGATGCCCCACTAAAATCCGCAAATAATGGGTTTCGGTCATAAAATGTTCTCCCCAAATTTGCTTGAGTAATTGTTGATGCGTCAGAATTCGCCCTGGTGTCGCTATCAGCTCATACAATAGGGCAAACTCTTTGCGTGATAGATGAATACTGTGGTCATCCAACCAGACTTCTCGAGTTTGCGTGTTCACTGCTAAATTATCAACATGGATAATCGCATGGGGGCTTGGCTGATTATCATGAATCCGTATCAATGCCCGTACTCTGGCCATGAGTTCACTGATACCAAAAGGTTTGGTCACATAATCATTGGCACCTGAATCAAGTGCCCGTACTTTTTCATCTTCACTCGCTCTTACAGACAACACAATTATCGGAGCTTGAGTTTGTTTTCTCAATATCCGGATAACATCCTGACCATCTCTATCCGGTAGTCCCAGATCAAGGATAATGAGATCACAATGTTGCGACTCAGAGAAGGCAATCGCTTCTTTGGCAGTAACCGCCAAAGAAACATCATAGGTTTGGGCCTCTAGACTGATTCGTAAAAACTGCCTGATCTGTGGTTCATCTTCGATAATCAGAATTTTTTTTGATGACATGCTCATTCTTGAGGTCCATACACAACAGGATGTTTTGGTAAGGTGATATGCATGATGGTGCCACCAGATGAATTATCTATTACCTCAATATTGCCACCATGAGCAGCAATCATACCTTTCGAAATCGCCAGACCAAGTCCTGTGCCTGTTTTGGTTTCAGAATCACCATGCGTCACGCTATAAAACATATCGAATATTTTTACTTTTTCATGATCAGCAATGCCCGGTCCATTATCACTAATATCAATGTCGAGACTGGTTGTGGTGAGCTTAACGGAAATATCAATGTCACCGTCTGCTGGTGTCACTCTGGCAGCATTATCAATGATGTTGACAAGTGCTTGTTCTATTAATAAACCATGTACCCATATGATGGGAATATTATCTTGCACTGAGATATTCAAATGGCATGAATCTAATGCATCACGTAGTCGGTATAGCGCGCTCGCAATGATATCTCGGATATCAACCCAATCTCTATTCAGCGTGACTTTGCCCTGACCAAAACGTGTCATATCTAATAAATTTTGAATATGACGATCCAGACGCTGTGATTCATCCAGGACGGTGAGAAGCAGCTGTTTTTGATCATCAGCTGACAGTTTTTCCTGATATTCAAGCAGGCTCGATGCCGAGCCAATAATAGATGAAAGCGGTGTCCGTAAGTCATGTGATACAGAAGACAATAGTGCGGAGCGTAACTGTTCTGTTTCTGAAAGCCGCCTGCTTGCTTCCAGATCTTCAGCAAGCAAAATGCGTTGAAGCGCCAATGCCGCGAGATTCGAAAAAGTCTGCAGCGCTGCTGACTGCTCCTCAGTTAAAGGCGATGGCACGTAGATAAGTGCTCGTGTTTTATTCTCTGTCCTAAGGGCAATAACTTCCCCATCTATTAGTTCGCTATTTTCTGGGGTATCCCAGATTGTTTCAAATAGGCTGATGGAGGGAGATGGGGGTGTGGATGGCGTAAAAACGAGTTCTTGCTGGTCTTTTCCAATCAGGTAAAACGGCGAGGATAACGTGTGTTGAATAGCCTGCTGCAGTGTGTCTAAAACAAGCCCTGTATTCATAGCTGATGTCATTTTCTGGCTGAATGCAAAAAAGCGATGCTGCCGCTCAAGTGCCTGTTTCGATTCAGCAATGGCCAGCCGCATTTTTGATGCTAAATTTCCGGTTATCAAGCTGACAAAAATAAATAACACCAAGGTCGCCACATCATGACGATGGGTGATATCCAGTGTGTAATAAGGCTCAGTAAAAAAGAAGTTAAAGATCGTGAAACTTAAAGCGCTGGCATAAATGGCGGGGCCGAGAGCCGTTTTGGCGGATATAAATACAATCCCAGCCATAAACAGCATTAACAGGCTGGTGTGAAGAAATAGGGGAGTCAGCAACGCGGTGACAAGACTGATACCAGTCATGGTGAGCGTCGCCAGTAAATACCCTTTTATGGGAGATATGGCCTTAGTCACTGTTAGCAGGGGCGTCATTTTTGCTCATGGATTTTTATATTATTTTTACAATCTTGTTATATCAGCGCGGCATAATTCCGTTAGGTTTTTTCAATTATGACAGGTAAAACGATTTGTTAACGGTATTTAGTTATTTATCACACTCTGTTTTTCGTCTGTGACACCCTCACAACAATAAGGATAATCGAGACATGCATTGGCGAGCGATACTGAGGTTATTTGGCATATTGTTGATGTTTTACAGTCTGAACTTTGTGCCTTCTATTCTTGTTTCGCTTTTTTATCAGGATGGCGAACTGAATGTCTTTTTACTTTCCATGCTATCCGTGATTGCAATCGGTGCAGTTCTGTGGGGAGCAAACGCTCAGGAACGACAAGAGCTATCGGTGAGAGATGGTTTCCTGGTGGTGACCTTATTTTGGATTCTACTGGGGCTGGTTGGCGCATTGCCTTTTCTTTTTGGATTACATCTGGATGTGACGGATGCCGTGTTTGAGTCCATCTCTGGTTTTACAACAACAGGCGCTACAGTGATTACCGGTCTGGATCAATTACCCCCATCTATTTTGTATCACAGACAACAAATTCAGTGGCTGGGTGGGATGGGGATCATCGTTTTAGCCGTTGCCATCATGCCATTATTGGGTGTGGGGGGCATGCAGCTCTACCGGGCAGAAACATCAGGTGTCGCTAAAGATGAAAAGCTGACTCCGAGAATTGCTGAAACAGCCCGCTCCTTATGGATTATCTACCTTATCCTGACGGCCTTGTGTGGTGTTGCTTATTATTTTGCCGGTATGACTTTATTCGATGCCGTGGGTCATGCTTTTACGACAGTGGCGACAGGTGGCTTTTCGACACATGACGACAGTCTGGGCTTTTATAACAGCCCGTTAATCGAATTCATCGCCATTATATTTATGTTGGCAGGCGGCATTAACTTTGCTGTCCACTTTATTGTTTTTAGAAAGAAAATGCTTTCACCCTATGTAAAAGATGCTGAAGTCAGAACCTATGGTTTAGTGTTTTTATTGGCTAGTCTGTTTGTTGCTTTCAGCCTTTATCTTTCTCATGCTTATGGCACGGTATTAGAATCACTACGCTATGCGGCATTTCAGGTTGCTTCCGTGCTGACCAGTACCGGTTTTGGGACGGCTACTTTTGCCAGTTGGCCATTGCATATCCCTCTTATCATGGTGATTTTGTCATTCACTGGTGGTTGTGCAGGTTCAACAGCAGGGGGTGTCAAAGTCATGCGAGTTATGCTGCTTGCCAAGTTGGGCTTACGACAATTATTTCATTTAGCACATCCCCGAGCTGTGGTTGTGGTTAAACAAGGTGAGAGAGCAGTCTCCGAAGAGGTATTGTATTCAGTCTGGGGTTTCTATGTGCTTTATGTGGTTGTCTCATTATTTCTGACAGTAGCGATGATGGCAGCCGGTTTAGATCTTGAAAGTGCATTTGGTGCTGTGGTCGCTACCATTAATCTACTGGGGCCAGGTCTAGGTGAGGTGGCGGTTAATTTTGTCAGCGTGAATGATGTAGTGAAATGGTTAGGTGTGTTTGGCATGTTAGCCGGAAGATTAGAAATATTCACACTATTAATATTGTTGATTCCCGCTTATTGGCGTCATTGATAGCTGTTGAGGAAAGCCGATGAAAATTATCATTTTAGGGGCAGGTCAGGTAGGTGGTTCGACTGCTGAGAGTTTGGTCAACGAAGGAAATGATGTCACCGTCGTCGACACAGACAGTTACTTACTGGAACGCATTCAGGATCGATTAGATATTCGTGCTGTGAATGGTCATGCATCATCGCCTGAGACGTTGATCGCGGCGGGTATTGAGGATGCCGATATGCTGATTGCGGTGACACAAAATGATGAAGTCAATATGGTCGCGTGTCAGGTCGCCAATGCCTTATTCAAAACACCTAAAAAGCTGGCAAGAATAAGAGCTTCAGATTATGTTGAGTATCCCGCCTTATTCTCACCTGACGCCTTTGCAACCGATGTCATTATTAGTCCAGAACAACTGGTTACGGCTTACATACAACGACTAATTGAACAGCCTGAAGTGTTACAGGTTGTTGAATTTTTTGATGGCATGGCCCAACTTGTGGCGGTGGAAGTCAGTGAACAAAGCCCCATGGCTGGCAAGCCTATCAGTAAATTACTCGACATCCTTCCCGATATCAAAATGCGTGTCGCGGCGATATTCAGAGATAATGAAGCCATTCAAGCAACAGGCAGAGAGGCTTTGCAACCCGGTGATGAAATTTTCTTTTTAGCACTCACTCAGCATATTTCGAAACTGGTCAAAGTATTTCGTCATGCCTATAAAACGTATGAACGCATACTCATTGCCGGCGGCGGTAATATAGGGCGTCAACTGGCCAAACGGATAGAGACCAACCATAAGATCAAAATTATTGAAATGGACCCAAAACGTGCTCGCTTTATTGCCGAGGGCTTGAAGAAGTCCGTTGTTCTGCATGGCGATGCGGGTGACGCTAACCTATTGCAGGAAGAGAATATCAGCAAAACAGATGTGTTCTGTGCTGTGACGAATGATGATGAAGTGAATATTCTTTCTTCTATGCTTGCCAAGCGAATGGGCGCAAGAAAAGTCATCTCTATAATTGGTAAAGCCAGCCATGTGGAACTGGTCAGAGGCACCAGCATTGATTTAGCTATTTCGCCGGCTCAGATCACGATAGGCAGTTTGTTAACGCACATTCGTAAAGGGGATGTCGTGACCGTGCATTCACTTCGACAAGGAGCGGCTGAAGCCATCGAGGTGATAGCACATGGTGACTTGACGACATCGAAAGTCGTTGGCCGTCATATTGAGCAAATAAAATTGCCAGCAAGCGCCTCAGTTGCGGCGATTTTAAGAAATGAGCACGTTTTATTTTCAGATAAATCACTTGTGATTGAGCCTGACGACCATCTGATTATTTTTATCTCCAATCAACGTGACATTATGGCTGTGGAGAAGTTGTTTCAAGTCGATTTCAACTATCTGATGTGAGCAATTATTTTTTTATACCGATTAATTCACAGTTTTCGTTGTTTAGGAGTAATTCCTAATAAAGCGAGCCCATTCATACGGTAGACTCTTCTGAAAACTCAGGATTACTAAGCGCGATGCAAAGCAATGCTGACGTCTGAATGACTCTGAACAAATTTTATATTGCGCTATCAAATTGTATGGATCTAGTGTCATGTGAATACAGTATTCATAATCCATATCAATCATTTAAATGTGTTTTGTTATTCTCATTTTAGAAGTTCGAAATGCTATGGATATTTAGGTTTTTACTATTATTTGCAATTAATAAAAAAATCTGTTTTTAATAGTTTAGCCCGATTAAACAGTCGGCCATCATTATTGCTTTTGTTAATAACGATACTAATAAAAATGAGGAAAAGGATGCCATTAGGTTCAGAGTCTGGTTCATATATCTCGGCCAGAATTAGTGAGTATAAAATGCCCCCACTGAGAGATATGCTGGTGATGGGGAAGGATGCACCGATCGGCTGTATTGCCATGAAAAGAGCGTTAGATCTTCTGGTAAAAACGCCCTACGAACACATTGAAGTAGATGATGAAGTGATAGGCGATATTCTCATTCGTCAATCATTGTTAAGAAGAATCAGTAAGGAGCAGCTGATGGATTTTGTGTTAACCCATACGAAATCGCTATTAGGTTCAGACGAGGTTCTCCATATGGAGCTTGATATTGATGTGCACCTATCAAGAGTAAAATGAATACGTTATTTGTCAGGGATTGTGTACAGACTGATTTGGTTCAGTATGTACTTGATGAAGAACGACCTCGGAAAATTGATAAAAACACGATTTTTGCTGTTTTTAATGACAATCCCAAAGACGGCAAATTTTGTGGTTTAGTCACATTACAAGAAGTCTCTAAACACCCTAACTGGATATTTGCCGATCTCTGTAAATCCAGCTCGCCTATTTTTGTTACCCCCGAAACACCTATAGAACAAAGTCTGGCTATGCTGGATATCAATGGGCAGGAATTATTGCCCGTACTCGATCAGGAACGCTTTGCCGGGGTTATCACACGCACAGCGATTTTTGAACGTATCGCCAGTCGTAAACAACATCTTCTCACACAGTCTCATACGTCACTTGAACAAATTGAGCAAGAACATCAACAACTCCTTTCCTGGTCTAAACGATTGGAAGAGCTGCATGATCGTTCTCGAGACTTATTAGCTTGCCTTGCAACAATTTCGGCAGAGCCAGAAGTAAAATATCAAGGCATCAACGCGCTAGCTAAGTTAGTGCAATGCCATTCCGCATCCGTACAGCTGATTGATAAGCATTATTCCATCACGGATTCAGTCGGTATTGGTTTCACAGATGAACAATTGTCGATACTTCATCACTGTTTAACGTTACACAAAAACACACTCCCAGAAACACCTCAGTTACTGAATGATTTATGCCTTGAATGTAAAGAAGGATCTCATAGCCTATCTTCGGTATTAATGGTGCCCATACGACGTGATGCACATACTTTTGGATATATTCTGCTAAGCGAAAAATTGTCAGGTCAGCAATTTGATAAAAATGATGAACTGTTTGCTTTAAGTTTTGCTCACACTCTGTCGCTTGCGTTGGATAACGCCCAAAAACTGAAACAGGTAGAAAAAGTCAGACATGACTTGGATTATTTAGCCCATTTTGATGCCTTAACCGGCTTACCTAACCGTGCATTACTCACAGATAGACTCCAGCAGGCAGTTAAGCTTGCAGCTCAAAAAAAGGTGTCACAAGCATTACTGTTTATCGATCTCGATGATTTTAAACGCGTTAATGATTCACTCGGTCATATGGTGGGTGATGCACTTCTCGCTGAGGTGGCGAAACGACTTCCTGAGAGTCTCAGTAAAAACGATACTTTGACACGTTTTGCTGGTGATGAATTTGTCGTATTGATGACCTATATCAACGAACCTGTTGATGCAGCTAATATTGCTGAAAAGATCATCAGTAGTTTTCACCAGCCATTTGTGATCGATGAGCATGAAGTCTTTGTTTCTATCAGTATTGGCATCGCTTTCTTCAATGAAGGGATAGACAGCGTCGACCAAGCCTTGTCCGACGCGGATAATGCCTTACGCCATGCAAAGGCATTGGGTAAAAACCAGTATCATTTCTTCAGTGATGAAATGAATAATTCAGTACAAAATCATTTTGAGCTGGAAAACCGACTTCGACGTGCGATTGCTGACAGTGAATTGCAGTTATATTATCAGCCCAAGATTGATATTGTGAATGGCGACACAGTGTGGTTTGAAGCTTTGCTGCGCTGGCATAATGCCGAGCCTGGCGATATTTCACCTTCCATTTTTATTCCTATCGCTGAAAAAAGTGGTCTCATTGTTTCGATTGGCGAGTGGGTCATTGACCAAGCTTGTAAACAAGCAAAACAATGGCTGGATTCCGGTTTTCCTGCGCATATTTCAGTCAACCTCTCCGCAAGGCAATTTCTACACACTGGCAAACCAAACAAGCTTTTTGAGCTAATTGAAGCAAGTTTGAATCGATATCAGCTCCCAGCTGAATACCTTGAAGTCGAAATCACAGAAAACCTGATGATGCATCATCTGAATGAAAGTTTTGCCATATTAGAAAAACTCAAAAATATTGGTGTAAAAATATTCATCGATGACTTCGGAACGGGGTACTCATCACTAAGCTACATCAAAAAATTTCCGATACATGCTTTAAAAATAGATAAATCCTTTATTGACGATTTGGTCAATGATGAGAACGATGCCGCCATAGTGACAGCCATCATTGCAATGGCTAAACAATTAAAGCTGGAAGTCGTCGTAGAAGGGGTAGAAACAGAAGAACAACTTGCCTTTTTCAGAGATAACGACTATGCGGTGACTGTGCAGGGCTACTATTTTTGTGCGCCGCTTCCTGCTAATGAAATCCGTTATATCTACCAATAACTGAATCCATCGACTCATACCTTTCTTTGTTAATGTCTTGATACCTGATTCAACGTATGATGTTTGTTCATATTTCTACTAGCAGGAGTCCTTATGATTGTTACATTTAAAACAAAAGCTTATGCTGATATCACCCTGTTTGGTGATGTGGCTGTTCATTTATTAAAACTGATGGGACATAGTGGAACTGTTCCAGGTGCTATCCAGGCAGAAGACGTTAATGACTATAAACAACGTCTAGAGCAAGCAGTGAACAATGCCAAATTAAGCGATGAAGACAATACTGAGAGTGAGGACGATGACAATGACAATCCTCCAGTGTCTATATCAAAACGTGCTCTGCCATTAATTGAATTGTTCGACGCAGCTGCAAAAGCCAATGCTGATATCATGTGGGAATAATGTTAAGCCCCAATTTTGCGCAAATAGACTTGTTATTCTTGTCTAAAACGTCCTGATTGTAGGTATATATAAAAATAATAATCCATACAAACACTTGTTTTGTATGTTTTTATTGCATACAAAATAAGTGAGGCATAGCATTTACTCCAAATTGTACGGTTAGCGTCAATGGAGAAAGCTATGTCCACCTGGTCAGCAAGAATAGATTCAAATGCTCGCGTTAAATACATCGGTATTGTTGATGCGATAGAAACAGACATCAAAAACCGTATTCTCAAACCGGGTGACAGATTACCCGCACAACGCCAAATGGCTGATGCACTCTCTGTCGATCTCACTACGGTAACAAGAGCCATTAATGAAGCAGCCAGAAGGGGATTAGTTGAAACCCAAAGAGGCAATGGCTGTTTTATTGCTCAAACCACTTTTTCTCATTACAACTCATCACAGCTTATTGAAGGCAAAACGCTGGATTTAAGCATGAACAACCCGCCTATACCTAATGAGCTGAATCTCGAGAAGAGCATTGCCGAAGCCATCAGCGAACTTAGTCTGTCAGGTATTTCTGCCTCACACCACCTGTGTTACCAGGAAACAGCTGGCCATCCGGATGACCGGCTTGCCGGCCAGCAATGGTTGTCACCGAAACTGACAGGGCTCAATAGCGATCAACTTCTGATTTCAAGCGGTGCTCACAGTGCTTTGTTTTGTTTATTAAGCTATCTCAAACGCAAAGGAGCAAAAACGATAGCCGCTCCTGAGTTTTCTTATCCTGGATTGAGAGCGATGGCAGATCAGTTGCAACTGGACGTCATCGGTATCAGCATGGATGAGCAGGGGATCATTCCAGAACAGTTTCAACTGCAATGCGTAAAACAATCAATCGATGTTTTATATGTTATTCCAAATATTGATAATCCCACCACGGCGACCTTGTCTGTAAAGCGAAGAGAGTCTTTAGCAGCGTTAGCAGATCAGTTCAACGTCACCATTATCGAAGACGATCCTTACTATCATTTTCTCGATGAGAAATTGCTGTCGCTATATAACCTTGCCAGACATCGCACTTGGCATGTTGCCACGATCTCTAAATGCCTTAGCCCATCGTTACGTGTTGCTTATATTGCATCACCGAATATTAATGATGCATTAGGTCTCACCGAAGAAATGCGAATCAGTCATTTAATGGCACCACCACTGATGACTGCCGTTGTCTCGCATTGGATAACACACCACAAAATCAATGAGATTACCCAGGCGATTAAGGCTGAAAATATCATAAGGCAATCATTAGCCAAGTCAATTTTCCAGCAAAGCGATGTATGGTCACATCCTGCTTCACCACACCTGTGGCTAAAGCTGCCTCATGGCTACAAAGCATTAGATTTTGCTGAACAAGCGAGCCGAATCGGCGTTTCTATTGTGCCTTCAACAGCATTTGTCATGTCTCGGAGCCATAGTCAGGCCGTACGCATTTCGCTTGGTGCCAGTAGTGATTTTGAGTCATTAAAACAAGGGTTAACCTTATTGTCGGATTTGTACCGGCCAGGCTTAATTCGTTCAAAAACCATCGTATAACTATGAAAAAACACCTCGTTTTCAGCATTTAGCCACAGAGGAGATCCTGTGATGAGCAAACTATCAGAAATACCAATTAAAGTTGAAGTTTATGATGCCTTATCCGACTGGGAGGTACATACAGGAGAAGGTGAGAATGTCGTTGCCAGGCGCATGAAAGGACGGTTTCGCACCTTAAAAAACTTTGGCATGTCGGTGTGGTTGATTTACTTTTTGGGGCCTTATCTACGTTGGGATGGTCATCAAGCTGTATTGCTTGACATTCCTGAGCAGCAATTTCATTTATTTGCTTTGACCCTATATCCACAAGATATATGGGTGTTGTCGTTAACACTGCTGTTCTTTGCCATATTGTTAGCGGCGGCAACCAGCATTGCAGGACGAGTCTTTTGTGGCTATTTTTGTTTCCAAACAGTCTGGACAGATATATTTACTTTTATTGAAGGGCAGTTTGAAGGCAAAACACCACAAAAACAGCGTAAGTTTAACAGTGAGCCTTGGACAGCACCTAAAGCCTTCAGAAAAGTCGGTAAGCACGGTGTTTGGTTAGCAATTGCCATACTGACAGGTATTACGTTTTCAGCCTGGTTTACAGATGCCTATCAATTGTGGGGTGATATCTTCTCTCTTCAAGCGCCCACGCCAGTCTGGGTGGCCATGGGTATCTTTACCTTTTTCACATATTGGTTCGCGGGGTTTATGCGTGAACAAGTGTGTTTTTGGTTGTGTCCCTATGCGCGTTTACAGGGTGTGATGTATGACCAGGAAACTGTATTACCTGCTTATGATGCGGTACGTGGGGAACCCAGAGGTAAGTTATCCCGTTCAGGTACACAAGATGCCAATAAAGGCTCATGTATCGACTGCAAACTCTGCGTGGCAGTGTGTCCGACGGGTATCGATATTCGTAAAGGTCAGCAAGAGGGCTGTATCACCTGTGGTTTATGTATCGATGCTTGTGACAGCATTATGGACAAAATCAATGAGCCTAGAGGCCTGATTCGTTACGCATCTCATAAAGAACTACATCAAGGTAAAGCTGAAGTTAGCCTATGGAAACGTCCGCGAGTGATTGTTTACAGTTTGATTATGGCTTTTTCAATTATGGGTGTGGGTTATGGCTTTACCCACTTTGAACCCACCGAGTTTAATGTGGTGCATGAGAGAAGACCGTTATATATCCAAATGAGTAACGGTGATATTCAAAATAAATACACCATAAAGCTACTAAATAAAACAGATCAGCCACTCGTTGTGAACTATCACATTGAGGGTTTGCCATCAGCCAGTGTAGATGGTTTAGAACAGGGCATTACGATACAGCCAGGTAAAATCGTCCCTGTCACAGCCTTAGTCAGATTACCTTCGGATACGACCTCATCTGGCCTGCATGAATTTCACTTTGTCGCCACGAGTGAGGGGAATTCAGTCATCAGTAACCGTTATAAAGCGGTGTTTATTGCCCCTTAATTTAGGTTAGATATCACAAAAGGTTAGTTATGTACCAGTATGATTCTTATGATAAAGCGCTCGTCTTAGAGCGTGTCAGACAATTCCGCGATCAAGTGAATAGATATATCAATGGCGAATTGTCTGATGAAGAGTTTATGCCGCTGAGATTACAGAATGGTTTGTACTTACAAAAGCATGCTTACATGCTACGCGTGGCGATTCCCTACGGCACTTTGTCTGCAAATCAACTACGCACACTCGCGGATATAGCCGATCAGTTTGATAAGGGGTATGGCCATTTCACTACGCGTCAAAACATTCAGTTTAACTGGATAGAACTGGAGCAAGTGCCAGATATCTTGCAGAAACTGGCTGATGTGGAAATGCACGCTATTCAGACTTCAGGCAACTGTGTCAGAAATGTCACGACCGAAGCTTTTGCTGGAGTTTCAGCAGATGAAGTCGTTGATCCGCGTCCATATGCAGAAATTATTCGTCAGTGGTCGACGATTAATCCTGAATTTCTGTTTTTACCACGCAAATTTAAAATTGCTGTGTCTTCTTCAACCGAAGACCGTGCTGCAGTAAGAACACATGATATAGGTCTATATCTTTATCGTGATGCTGATGATGAGCAAATCAAAGTTAAAGTGATGGCCGGAGGTGGGCTAGGTCGTACACCCATCATCAGTGAATTATTAAAATCCGATCTGCCGTGGCAGGAAATGCTGACTTATCTGGAAGCTGTATTACGGGTATATAACCGTCATGGCCGACGTGATAATAAATATAAAGCCCGCATCAAGATCTTAGTAAAGAGTCTTGGCATAGAGGCTTTTGCTGCTGAAGTGGAAAAGGAATGGCAGAACCTGAAAGGGGGACCAGCTCAGTTAACGGAAGATGAGTTTCAGCGTGTTGCTAAACAATTTGGCATTGAATCTTATGTGACAACAGACAGCAAAGAATATGTAAACCTACTGAGCCAAAATAATGCCTTTGCCAATTGGATTAAACGAAATACACATGAACATAAACACCCAGATTATGCTTCAGTCGTGATTTCAACCAAACCCGGACCTGCAACCCCGCCAGGCGACGTAACATCTCATCAAATGCGTGCTGTTGCTGATATGGCTGAACAATATGGCTTTGCAGAAATTCGGGTCACCCATGAACAAAACCTGGTATTACCATCAATCAAAAAAGCCGATCTCTTTGTTTTATGGACTGCTCTTCAGTCAGAAAATCTCGCTGCACCTAATATTGGCCTGCTGACAGACATGATTACCTGCCCGGGTGCTGATTACTGCTCGCTGGCAAATGCAAAATCTATCCCCATTGCTGCGGCAATACAGCAACACTTTTCAGATTTAGATTATCTACATGATATTGGCTCACTGAGTTTGAATATATCTGGATGCATGAATGCTTGTGCCCATCACCATATTGGCAATATTGGCATTTTGGGTGTCGATAAGAATGGTGTGGAGTGGTATCAAATTACCATTGGCGGTGATCAAGGCAAAAATGCACATTTGGGTAAAGTCATTGGGCCATCATTTCTGGCGGATGATGTGCCCGATGTTATCGATACGCTTATCAATGTCTTTCTTCAATACAGAGAGCAGGATGAGAACTTCAGTGACACAGTTGATCGTATTGGGATACCACCTTTCAAAGAACGTGTTTATCAAACAGCGGAGATAAATTGATGAAAAACATTATTTGCCTTCGTGATACTGAGCAGCCACTGATTATCGAGCATGATAATTGGATTTTGATCAAAGAATTGGAAGATATCGATCAACATTCCCAGCATGAAAAACTGATCTTACCGTTTAGCGTGTGGGTCGAACCTATTGAACATGAGCCAGCCAACAGAGTAAAAGCCGTGTGGCTGCAGAATGATGCCGATATTTATACCTTATCGCCCTGGCTGGAACAGCTGGAGCTTATCGCACTCGATTTTCCTAAATTTACTGATGGTCGGGCCTATAGTCAGGCAGTAGAGTTACGAACACGACTGAAGTGGAAGGGAGAATTACGTGCGACAGGTGATGTATTACGAGATCAACTGAGCCATATGCATCGTTGTGGTTTCGATAGCTTTGCTATCAGGGAGGATAAAGATGTGTTTGACGCCATAAAAGGCATTTCTGGCATTAGTACGATGTACTCAGGTTCAGTGTTAAATCCAGAGCCTTTATTTAGACGACGCCAGGATATTCGCTGAATAGGGCAAAACACAGAGAGATATAAAATGGAAACAAAACCCTATAATTACAATATTGTGAAGTTTTTTACGATCATGGCGTGCATTTATCTGGTGATCGGCACTGGTGTAGGTGTATGGATCGCCTCTGAGCTTGCCTGGCCTGTTTTGAATTTTGATAATCCTTACCTGAGTTTTGGACGGCTGCGGCCTGTTCATACTAATACGGTGATTTTTGCCTTTGCCGGCAGCACATTAATGGCGACAGCCTATTATGTTGTTCAACGCACCTGCAGTGTCGCTTTATGGAGTAATAAACTGGCCTGGTTCACTTTCTGGGGCTGGAATGTTGTCATTATCGGCATGTTTATCACGCTGCCATTGGGTTATACCCAGTCAAAAGAATATGCTGAGATGGAGTGGCCTCTGGACGTATTAATCACAGTTGTCTGGTTGGCTTTTACTTTTAACTTTATTATGACTATCGCCATCCGTCGTATCTCACATATCTATGTGGCTAACTGGTTTTATCTGGCGATGATGATTGCGATTATTTATTTACATGTCGTCAATAGTCTGTCTATTCCAGTGGAACTATGGAAATCCTATTCTATTTTTGCGGGTGTTCAGGATGCGATGATTCAATGGTGGTGGGGTCACAATGCCGTTGGCTTTTTCCTGACAGCAGGCTTTCTTGCCATCATGTATTACTTTGTACCTAAACAGGCTAATCGTCCGATTTATTCTTATCGTTTGTCGGTTATTCATTTCTGGGCGTTGGTGTTTGGTTACGTCTGGTTAGGGGCTCACCATCTTCAATACACCGCGTTACCTGACTGGACTGGATCACTCGGTGCGGCTATTTCCCTGGCCATGATTATTCCTTCATGGGGTGGGGCGATTAACGGCATGTTTACCTTAAGTGGTGCCTGGGACAAACTGCGTACAGACTATATTTTACGGTTCCTGATTGTGTCATTGGCTTTTTATGCAATGTCGACATTTGAAGGACCTGTGATGTCATCTAAAACGGTTAATGCCTTATCTCACTATACAGACTGGACGATTGGGCATGTCCATGCGGGAGCACTGGGTTGGGTTGCCATGGTATCTATCGGTGCTATCTATCATATGGTCGAAAAACTTTGGCGTGTGCCTTTGTATTCAACCAAACTGGTAAACACCCATTTCTGGATGGCGACCATCGGTACCGTTATCTACATCACGGCCATGTGGGTGTCAGGCATTATGCAAGGTTTGATGTGGCGTGCTTATGATGATTACGGCAATTTAGCGTATACCTTTGTGGAGTCAGTCGCACAAATGCATCCTTATTACGCCATGCGTGCTGTGGGTGGTTTGGTCTTTTTCCTTGGCGCTGTTGTAATGCTCTTCAATGTGACCGTTACTATTCGACAAGCGGTGAAGCAAAACAACGCTGTTACTCAATCGGCAATGTCATAAGCTAAAAGGAGTACGAAATGAAATGGTTTATCAGTGAGTTTTTTGCGATGGATATCGCTGCAATGACCGCTTCAGATTGGCTGGCAACGATCATGAGTGTTCTATTAAGTGTGGCGATAGGTATAACGTATTACCGTGTTTTCCATCCCAGATATAAAGAATCACTCGAATCTCACCGGGATCACTTAATGCACGAAGATAGCTAGAACAGCCCAGCCCCACAAATCTAGTCGATTAGTTGACATAAATAAATTGGTCGGGTTGATATGATTTAGTGAATAACACTTTTTCCAAAGTATCTATTCTTTTTAATAAGTCATCACCACTTTATCAAGTGATACTATGCACGCTATTCATTCACTCTGATGATATACATGACACAGTTATCGATAGAATTACAGTTTCAACGAACAAAAGTGATTACAGCGGGTATCTGTGCAGTCATTCTAGCGGTGGGCATAGCACGATTTTCATATACACCGTTTCTTCCTTTAATGCTCAATCAGACAGACTTATCGCTGGTGAATAGTGGCTGGCTGGCGACATTTAACTATATTGGTTACTTGTTGGGTGTGGTATTAGTCTCGTTTACGAATAACCTTGCGTTTAAGTATCGTTTTTATCAGTGGTGTTTGGTGATTGCGGTGTTATCCACCATAGCCATGGGGATGACAACAGAATTGTATGGCTGGGTGATATTACGATTTATTGCGGGTATCAGTGGTACGGCTGGCGTCATATTGTCATCGGGATTTGTGCTCAGTTGGCTTAAACATCATCGATTTAAGCCAGAACTAGGTCTGCATTTTATGGGATTGGGTCTTGGCATTGCCATACCCGGTTCAGCCGTGGTGTTAATGAATCATTTTTTGCCATGGGATAGCCAATGGATTGTGATGGGGCTGTTTGGCATTCTCTTTTTTATTCCTGCCTGGTTCTGGATACCTCAGCCACAGCTGACGCAACATAAAACGAGCCAACCACTTATAGAGCCTCCCCGTAGCTGGATGATAAAGCTGATCCTGGCTTATGCCTGTGCCGGAGTAGGGTACGTTGTGAGTGCCACGTTTATTGTCGCGATACTTGAAGAAATGCCACAACTGAGCGGTAAGGGTGACTGGATATGGGTGATTCTTGGTCTTGCTGCAGCACCAGCCTGTTTCTTATGGGATAAAGTGGCGAATAAGTTTGGAGAGTTAAACACTTTATTGCTGACCTATGCCTTACAGATGGTCGCAGTCATTATGCCGGTATTGTCTGATTCGCTGCTCACTAACTTGATAGCAGCGGCCATATTTGGCGGTACATTCACTGGAATTGTGAGTCTGATGCTGACCTTTATTGGTCATAAATTCCCATTGAATCCGGCTAAAGCTATGGCCCGACTCACTATTTGTTATGGTACTGCACAGATCATTGCACCAGCAGCAGCCGGATATCTGGCCAGTTACTATGGTAATTATCACGTGGCATTGTGGGCAACCGGCTTAGTCATGCTGTTTGGCATGGGATTCCTGATAGCGGTAAAACAAGACAAGTTTACTCGTGTTTAGTCCGTCAGAAGTATAAAGCAAGCCAGATTTTCCGGCTCTGATTATGTGTGTTAATTCATATTAATAACAAACACATATTGTGACTTTGGCAAACTTTAACTACACTCAGACATTCGCGATGGAAAGCACTCACAAAAGTACATTCAATTTTTTACTATAAATTTATGTCGTCCACTTGTGAGTGCTTTCCACCCTTTATGCTTACCCACAAACTCATTCAGAAACTAAGCTAACAACACTTTAAGCTTTAGACGACCATTGATTGGAGCTGAATATCTTTACTCGGTGGTTGGCCAAAAAAACGACTGTATTCCCGGCTAAATTGTGACACACTAGAATAGCCTACATGCATACACGCCGTACTCACATCCATCATTTTCGACAGCATTAGATGTTTCGCTTCATAAAGACGTAACTCTTTTTGAAACTGCAACGGACTCATTGACGTTATCGCTTTAAAGTGATGATGAAACGATGAAATGCTCATATTGACCCGTTCAGCCAGCTCATCAACTTTCATTGGTTCAGAAAAATGCTCACGTAGCCAGGAAATCGCTGCAGAGACTTTTTGTAAATGGGAATCTGTAGTTGCAATCTGTACCACCAGTTTGCCGATATGACTTTGTAACAAACGGATATAAATTTCTTCCATGACTAAGGGC